>Ga0302202_10000651_pt1 | contig 45337 bp, 46 predicted proteins | sample II_Bog_N3_3_FD_194579 | JGI IMG/M metagenome (GOLD analysis project Ga0302202, IMG submission 194579) | Peat permafrost microbial communities from Stordalen Mire near Abisko, Sweden - II_Bog_N3_3 | ecosystem: Environmental > Terrestrial > Soil > Wetlands > Peat | place: Sweden: Abisko...
GTGCTGCAGTCGCCGACCGGCTATGACACCAAATCCAGCGTGACGTCGACCGCGATCACCGGCGCTACCGCCGACAACCTGCTGGGCACCCCGAGCGCCTACACCAACGCGGCCGCCACCGCCGGCACCGCGCTCACCGATTCGGATACCTCCGATACCGTGACGGCCGCGTCGCTGCTGACCGGCAGCTCTTCGACCGACGGCATCAGCGGGACGATCGCCTCCGGCGACACCATCGTCGTCAACGGCAAGACGATCACCTTCAACAACACTGCCACCAGCACCAGCGCCAACGGCGGCAACATCGATCTCGCGACCGGCACGATCCAGACCGTTCTGACAGCGATCGACCAGATCACCGGCACCGCAACGGCGTCGACGGTCAACGGAAGCGGTGAGATTCAGCTGCAAACCGGCACCACCAGCGATCTGACCATCACCAACGGCACCGGTACCGCCCTGGCCGCGCTCGGCCTCGGCACCGGCGTCACCCAGGCGCGCGGCGGCGGCACCACAGCCCTCGGCGGTCTCACCCTTGATATCGCCGCCACCGGCAACGGCACCGCCACGGCGATCACCTTCGGCACCGGACAAGGTCAGATTTCGACGCTCAACGGGCTCAATACGGCGCTGGCGGCGAACAACCTGCAGGCCAGCATCGATACCACCGGCGCCATCACCATCTCGACCACCAACAACGCGGCCTCCTCGACGATCGGTCAAATCACCGGCACGGCGACAGGAGCCGGCAAGGCTTTCGCGGCTTTCGCCAATGCCAGCGGGCCCGCTCCCGTCGCCGACGCGAACTCGCAGGCGATACGGGCTTCGCTGGTGACCCAGTACAATGAGGTGCTCCAGCAGATCAACACCACGTCCCAGGATTCCTCGTTCAACGGCATCAACCTGCTGAACGGCGATACCTTGAACATGACGTTCGACGAGACCGGCGCCTCGAAGCTGGCGATTACCGGCGTGACCTTCAACGACGCCGGACTTGGTCTTTCCAGCCTCGCCGTGGGCACCGACTTCCTCGACAGCAACTCCGCCAATGCGGTGCTGGGACAGTTGACCCAGGCCAGCACCACGCTGCGCACCGAGGCCTCTGCGCTCGGCTCGAACCTGTCGGTCGTGGAAATCCGGCAGGACTTCAACAAGAGCCTGATCAACGTGCTGCAGACCGGCGCCTCGAACCTGACCCTGGCCGATCCGAACCAGGAAGCGGCCAACAGCCAGGCACTGTCGACCCGGCAGTCGATCGCGGTCTCCGCGCTCGCGTTGGCCAACCAGTCCCAGCAGAGCGTGCTGCAGCTGCTGCGCTGATTTTGACTCCATCGGAAACCGGGACGGCGGGGGGAACCCCGCCATTTTGTGCTGCGCCGACGACGCGGCCCGGCCAGCTGCATCGATCCGGGGCTTGAACAACAAGTAACCATATTGAAAGGGAAGCCCCGCTAAAGTCGCCTCACCGTCGCAACAGCCTTTCCCAGCGTATCGAGGTCCTGAATGTCCCATGCAGCCTATGCTCGCACCGTCCAACAATCTGCTTCGCCTCGCGAAATCGAGGCCCAGACGCTGCTGATGGCGGCGAGGAAACTGGTGGAAGTTCAGACCAACTGGAATGGCGCCGACAAGCGGATGCATGCCGCCCTGTTGTTCAACCGTCGGCTTTGGACGATTTTCATGAGCGCGGCGGAAAGCAACGACAATCCCCAGCCGATCGAAGTGCGTCAGAACATCCTGAACCTTGCGGTTTTCGTCATGCAGCGGACCATCGAGATCCAGTCAAGTCCGGCCCCGGAAAAGCTGCAGTCGCTGATCGACATCAACTCAAACATCGCCGCCGGTCTGTCCGGCCGGCCCTGACGGCCCTCAAACCGCATTCATCGCGACGCGACATCCCGGCGTTTTCGCCGGGCCGGGCTCCGTCGTTCGTAACGGAAAGCATTTCGGGGTAAAAATGCCTCGCGGGCAGCTCGCTGCGCCGCGGGGCTGCGCCTTCGCGGGCAAGCCTCAGGCCGTGCGGTCGGTGGCGAGCGGACGGGTGGGCTGGTCCTTGGTCAGGTCGAGGGTGTGGAAATAGGCGCGGCGGCGCAGCACGGCCTCGTCGGGAAACTGATCCACCACCTGTCCGGTTCTGCCATCGATCACCTGATAGACGATCGAGGCCGCGGCGCGGTCGAGCACCACCTGATGCGATACGTAATCGTTCGCAGGCGGCGCGCCGGCGCTGGCGTCGGCAACCGTGACGCTTTGGCTTGCCGGCAGTTCGGTCGCGACGGCATTGTTGGCCGCCTCGCTGACCGGCTGGGCAACTTGGGTAGCAGCCGGTGCCCCCACCGACTTGATGCTGAAATCCGTACTCATGGCAGCCTCCTGGCCTCCCTCGAGTCAAATCCCAACCCCTCCAATCGCAACTATTGACCTGCACCTCTCAATGCGACGTTAGAAAACATGCTGAATGCCGCGCCGATAGCGGCGCGACAATTTTACGAAAATCCCTGCTATTGCCGACCGGCAAAAACGCGGCCGCTCACAGCGAGCGGCTGACCGACAGCGGCGTGATGTTGCGCGGTCCGGGAGCGGCGCGCCGTCCGGCCGCGGTGTAGGTGTTGGGAATGTTGCGCCGCTGCATCTCGGAGTTGACGCCGCGCACGATGCTTTCGGACACCGCATGCGCGGTAGCGAGCACCGTGAGGTTGATCTGCAGCATGGCGCGGAACACGTCATGGTGGCGCTGCAGCGTCTTCAGCAGTTCAGGGGCAGCCTGCGACAAATGTTTCTGGCTCGCCTTCATTTGCGAGATCGCGGCTGTGTAGCGGTGCGACAATTCGGTCTTCTTGCCCCGCAGCATCATCGCCTCGCGGACCTTGCCGGCGCGAACCAGTTCGGTTTCACGCTCGATGACGCCGAGCAGGGCGCTCATGACTTCCATCAGGTCCTCGGCAAGCTTGCGGATCTCGGCGGGCGTCGATGCGACCGCGACCGGCGCGGCGGCCGGCTGCCGTTGTGTCTGCTGGTTCATGACGGGTTTTCCTGGGTCTGGCCGTTGCTTTTGGCTTGCTGCAGAATCAGCTCGCGGTAGACATTGCTGGCGATTCCGACGCCGCCGGCCTTGGCGAAGGATTTCGCATATTGTTCCGTCAGCATCGAGCGCCACACCCCGGTGCCCTGGGTATCGCCGTACGGGCCTTCGCCCTTGAGGCCGCTGGTCATCTGCGCGAACATCTGGTTGAGAAACATCCCCTCGAAATCGGTGGCGGTCGACTTCGCCTTGGCCTGGGCCTGCGGCGACACCTTGGTCAGGGCGTCCATCAGGGTAAAATCCGGACGGCCCTGGTACATCGCCATCGTGGCCCTGGGCGTTGCGCCGCCGTGGCTGCCGGTGCTCGCGCTGATCTGCATCACATCACCTCGATGTCGGCTTCGATGGCGCCGGCCGCCTTGATCGCCTGCAGAATGCCGATCAGATCGCGCGGGCCGATGCCGAGGCCGTTGAGGCCGTCGACCAGCTGCTGCAGCGATACGCCGTCCTTCACGACCGCGAACTTCTTGCCGTCCTCGCTGACGCCGACCCGCGAATTCGGCGTCACCACGGTGCGGCCGCGGGACAGCGGATTGGGCTGGCTGACCTGCGGGCTTTCGGAAATCGTGACGGTGAGATTGCCCTGCGCGACGGCGACGGTGGCGACGCGGACATCGCGGCCCATCACGATGATGCCGGAGCGTTCGTCGATCACGATCTTGGCCGCGAGGTCCGGGTCGACCTGCAGCTGCTCGATCTCGGTCAGGAAGGCGACGACGTTGCCCTTGAATTCGGCGGGGATCGACAGCTGCACGGTGGAGGGATCGATCGGTTCGGCGCACTTGGCGCCGAGATAATCGTTGACCGCGGCGGCGATGCGCTTGGCGGTGGTGAAGTCGGCATTGCGCAGCGACAGCCGGACATTGGGCAGCCGGTTGAGCGCGAATTCGATCTCGCGCTCGATGATGGCGCCGTTGGCGATGCGGCCGACCGTCGGCACGCCGCGGGTGATGCTGGCGGCGGCGCCTTCGGCCTGGAAACCGCCGATCGCGACCGAACCCTGCGCCACCGCATAGACGTTGCCGTCGGCGCCGAGCAGCGGCGTCACCAGCAGGGTACCGCCCTGCAGGTTCTTGGCATCGCCGAGTGACGATACCGTGACATCCATCCTGGTACCCTGGGTGCCGAATGGCGGCAGGTTGCCGGTCACCATCACGGCGGCGACGTTGCCGGTACGGATGGTGGCGCCGCGGATGTTGACGCCCATCCGCTCCAGCATCGCCTGCAGCGATTGCTTGGTGAACGGAATGTTGTTGAGGGTGTCGCCGGTGCCGTTGAGGCCTACCACTAGGCCGTAGCCGATCAGCTGGTTCTGCCGCACGCCCTCGATGTTGGCGAGGTCCTTGATCCGGGAGGTCGCCCCCACGGGCGCCGCGGGCAGCGCCAGCGCCAGCGCCATCAGCGCCGCGCAGACTCCCCGAAACCGGTTTCCCGTATAGACGCTTGGCATCCTCTGCTCCCCGCTGAGGTCTTGGCTTGGACCAGCCCGTCACTCCCATGACCGGCGATCCGGCATTAACTATGCGAGCGTCATGCCACCCACCGTCATCGATCTAAATCATTGATAATGTTACTAAAAATGTTAAGCGCCGGCCCCGCCGGACGGCAGCTGCGACGGCGAAACTGCCACGTGGCGGCAGATTTTGCCGGGTCATTCACGCTTCATTAACCATAACGGAGTGAAGCTGCGCCCACACACCGCGAGAACAACGATGCGCATCAACGGAGCCAACGGCACGATATTCGGATCTCCGGCCGCGGGCGTCCGGCGCACCAGCCCGTCCGGTTTTGCGCTGCCCGAAGACGCGGCATCGGCCTCCGAGAACCGCGCCGTGGCGGCGCCCAAGGCATCGGCCAACATCGATGCGCTGCTGGCGATGCAGGGTGTCGAGGATCCGACCGAACGCCGCAAGCGCTCGGTGCAGCGCGGCAGGGGGGCGCTCGACGTGCTCGACGACCTCAAGATCGGCCTGTTGTCGGGCAATTTCAACGCCGCCACCGTGAGCCGGCTGCGGGACGCCGCCGCCAACCTCAAATCCAGTTCCGGCGACCCCGGCCTCGACGCGGTCCTGTCCGAGATCGAGTTGCGGGTGGAAGTGGAACTGGCCAAGGCCGGCCAGTTCTAGGCCCGGCGATTCCGAACCGGCCGCGGCCCCTTGGCCGCCAGCCCTGCGCACAGGTTCCTGCCGGAAATTCCGGCACTGCACAGTTTCCCGCCGGCGGCCGATATTGTCTGTCACATGGCGCCGCTATATAAGGCCCGCGCGGGCGGACCATTTTTCGTCCGCCTTGCACGTAGATGGGCTGGCCTTGGAAAAGTTGAAAAATTATCGACCCTCCGAAAAAGAGCCTTTCATGAACGACCGCCAGCGCGACTATTTTCGCGCCAAGCTGCTGGCGTGGAAGGACGAGATTTTGCGGGAGTCGCGCATCACCCTGCAGACGCTCCAGGAAGAGAACGTCAATCATCCCGACCTGGCGGACCGCGCCTCGTCGGAAACCGATCGCGCCATCGAACTGCGCGCTCGCGACCGGCAGCGCAAGCTGATCTCCAAGATCGACGCGGCGCTGCAGCGCATCGACGACAACACCTACGGCTATTGCGAGGAGACCGGCGAACCGATCTCGCTGAAGCGACTCGAAGCCCGCCCGATCGCGACGCTGTCGGTGGAGGCGCAGGAGCGCCACGAGAAGCGCGAGAAGGTCTATCGCGACGAATAGGCCGGCCAAGCAAGCTCGGCTGCGGCCGCGGCGGTCAGCGCCGTCATTTGCCCGAGTTTTGAAGTTGCAGGTTTGCAAAGGCCGCCGCAAATGATCGACACGCCGGCGGCCGCAAGCCTCATCGCCTCTGCCCGCCGCCATCGCAGGCCGCTGCGGTCGCTTGCCGCGGAGGCCGCGCCGCGGGATGAATCCGAGGGATACCGGATACAAGGCGCGGTGCACGATTTGCTGGCGGCCGATTTCGGCGCCCTGGCCGGTTACAAGATCGGCTGCACCAGCGCCGTGATGCAGCAATATCTGGATATTTCGCATCCCTGCAGCGGCGGCGTGTTTTCAAGCGGCGTTCACCCGAGCGGCGTGTCGCTGCCCGCGCACGACTTCGTCCGGGTCGGCGTCGAATGCGAAATCGCGGTGCGGCTGGCGCGCGGGCTGGCCCCTGGGCAAGCGCCGTTCACGGCAGCGGCGGTGGCGGACGCCGTCGAGGCCTATCTGCCGGCCATCGAGATCGTCGATGACCGCTATGCCGACTGGCAGAGCATCGGAGCGCCGACCCTGGTGGCGGATGATTTTTTTGCTGCCGGCTGCGTGCTCGGAAATCCCGTGGCGCGGCCGCTGGCGCCCGATCTGCTGGACGTGGTCGGCCACGCCGTGATCAATGGCATCGAGGCCGGGCGCGGCACCGGCGCCGACGTGCTCGGCCATCCGCTCCATGCCCTGGCGTGGCTCGCCAACCAGCTCGCCACCAGCGGCAAGGGCCTGCGCGCGGGCCAGATCGTGCTGACCGGCAGCCTGGTCAAGACCGTGTGGCTCAAGCCGGGCGACCGGGTGACGATGGATCTGTCCGGGCTCGGCGCCGTCGAGGTCGCCTTCGACTGAGCCCGTGCGCGGTCTTGGTTGCTTGCCTTGGCCGAAAACGAGCACGGCCCCCGCCAGGGGAGCTGGCGGAGGCCGCGTAGGACATCGCATTGCGCCTAGGTTCGCGATGCGATGTGGGAGCTCGTAAACGGGTCGTCCTTTCGGGGCGTCAGCCTTTCAAAATCCTGCTTCTAGAACGGCAGCAGCACGTCCATCACCTGCTGGCCGTAGCGCTGCTGCTGTACGTCGCTGAGCTGGCCATGGCCGCCATAGGCGATGCGGGCCTGCGCGATCTTGCTGGAATCGATGGTATTGTCGCTCTGGATGTCCTCCGGCCGCACGATGCCGGCGACGATCAATTCGCGAATTTCGAAGTTGACGCGGACCTCCTGTTTGCCCTCGACCACGAGATTGCCGTTCGGCAGCAACTGGGTGACGACCGCGGCGATGTTGGTCTGCAGGCTTTCCTGGCGCTGGATCGTGCCCTTGCCGTCGCTCGACGAGGTGGCGTCCGCGGTCAACAGCCGCCCGGGCAGCACGGTGGCGGCCTTGCCGGTCAAGAGGCTGCTGCCGAGGAAGGCGGTGATGCCGGAGTCTTCGGTATTGGTGCGGCTGCGCTGGGTCTCGTTGGCGAAATTGGCCTGGTCGGTGATGTTGACCGTGACGGTCAGCAGATCGCCGATCTGATGCGCGCGCTGGTCCTTGAAGAACGAGCGCGAGCCGTTTCGCCACAGCGAATTGGCGTTGTACGACACCGCCTCGGGTTTCGGCATCGGCATCTGCACCGGCTTGTAGCCGGGCTGCGCCGTGGGATTTTCGATCGCCGTCAGCTTCGGCGTTTCGCCGATCTGGGAGAGCCGGTCGATCGAGGAGCAGCCGCCGCCTGCGATGCTGACGATGGTCAGCAAGGTGCCGGTGAGCGCGAAGCGGTTGATACCAGACGTGTACATGAACATTACTCGGCTTGTTGAGCGACTTGCGAACTGGTGCCGGGGGTGGCCGAAACCTGCGAAGCGGTTTCGGCCGAGCCCGGCGTGGAGGCCTGGTCGGAGGCCACGGGAAGCCGCGGCGTCGCCACGGAAATGGCGACCTGGTCGCGGCCGATCACGACGCCGGACACGGTGCGCTTGGATTGCAGATTGAGGACGTTGACCACGTCGCCTTCGGTGCCGGCGTCCATCGCCTTGCCGCGGACGGTGAGATAGAGGCCGGTGGATTCGTAGATCAGGGTGACATTGTCGTCGCGCTGCACCAGGTCCGGCTTGGCGAGATCGGCAACCTTCAGCGCCTGGCCGGCGCGCAGTTGCCGGCGCGCCTGCATGCCGACCGCGAGCCGGCGCAGCGCGAGGTCGCCGCCGACCGCGGCTTTCGGGCGCCGCTCGGTCACCACGTCGGAAGCCTTCAGCACTTCGCTGCGTTCGACGCCGCGCGTCAGCACCGCGGCTTCGACGGTTTCGATCGCGACGCCGGTAAAGCGCAGGGTCGTCGGCAGCGTGCCGGCATCGTTGCCGATTTCGAAAGAGACGTCGAAGCGTCCGCTGCGCGGGTCGTACCTGGTCGAGACCGGCTGCATGGTGCCGGTATTGGAGGCCTCAAGCTGGATGTCCTGCACGTCGCGATCGAAGGTCAGGGAAAGGTCGGCGGCGTCGCCGAGGCCGTTGCGGTGTTCCAGCGCGCGGCCGACCTGCAGTTCGATGTCCTTGGCCGGCAGCGCGCGCGACAGCCGGGTCACCGAGATCGCCTTGATGTTCCGGGTGTCGACGCCGATCACCTGATGGGCCTGCAGCGCGGCCAGCACCTTCTCGGTCGGCAGCGAGCCGGTGGTGCCGAGGTCCGGCGCGCGATAGATCGCGATCAGCGCCGAGCTGCCGGCGTTGTCGATCAGGTCGCCGATCCGCACCACGTCGCCTTCCACCGTGACGCTGGCGCGCAGCGCCGGCGTTGCGATGACGTCGTCGCTGCTCTGGGCCGACGCCGCAACGGTGGCGGCGGCGAGCAGGGCGAAGGCGAGCAGCAGGATGCGAATGGTCATGATCGGCTCCCTCACCGGAACAGCGCGGAGGCGGTTTGCAGCATCTGGTCGGCGGCGCTGATCACCTTGGCGTTCATTTCGTAGGCGCGCTGGGCGGCGATCAGATTTGACATCTCCGAGACCACGTCGACATTCGATTGTTCGAGGCTGCCCTGGGTGATGGAGCCGTAGCCTTCGGCGTTGGCGAGACCGTCCTGCGGCGCGCCCGAAGACGGCGTATCGGTGAACAGGTTGTTGCCGACCGGCTGCAGTCCGGCCTTGTTGATGAATCGCGTCAGCCCGATCTGGCCGATGATGGTGGACGTCGCGGTAGATCCCGGCAGCGTCACCGACACCTGACCCTGGGCGTTGACGGTCAGGCCCGACGCATTCTGCGGTATCGTGATGGTGGGCTGCAGCGGATTGCCCTGGGCGTTGACGATGCGGCCGGTGGCATCCTGCTGCATGGTGCCGTCCCGGGTATATTGGTAGGTGCCGTCCGGCATCAGGATCTTGAAGAATCCTTCACCGGTGATGGCCAGATCGAGATCGTTGCCGGTCTGCGAGAGCGTTCCCTGGGTCATCGACCGCGGCGTGCCGACGGTCTTGACGCCGCCGCCGATATCGATGCCGACCGGCAGGATGGTGCCCTGGTCCGAGGATTGGGCGCCGACCCTTCGGACGTGCTCGTAGATCAGATCCTGAAACGCGGCGGTCTGCTTCTTGTAACCGGTGGTCTGCAAGTTCGCGATGTTGTTGGAGATGACCTGGACACTGAGTTCCTGGGCCGCCATTCCGGTCGCAGCGGTATGAAGAGCCTGCATTTACTGTCTCCTGGCGGTCGTTAAGAAGGAACTTCGGCGAGCTTCTCGATGGCGGTCTTGTGCAGGTCGCTCTCCTGCTGCAGCAACGTCGACATTTGGGTGTAGGCGCGCGTCACCTCGATCATGCGGCTCATCTCCGCAACGCCGCTGACGTTGGACTTTTCGATGAAGCCCTGGTGCACCGCGGATTTGGGATCGGGCTGCGGCGCCAAGCCTTCGCCGGCGGCATAGAGGTTGGAGCCATCCTTCAACAGTTTCTGCGCCTCGGGAAAGCTGACCAGCCGCAGCTTGCCGCGGGGTGAATCGGTCCGGCCGGCGCCTTCCTGGGCGGTGATGGTGCCGTCGGCCGCAATGTTGATGTCATGGTCGGTCGGCTGAAACACGATCGGCCCGGCGGTGCCGAGGATCGGGTTGCCGCCCGATGTCACCAGCTGGCCCTGACCGTTGAGCTGCAGGCCGCCATCGCGGGTGTAGCGCTCGCCGGCTGCCGTCTGCACCACCAGGAAGCCGGCGCCGTCGATGGCGACGTCGAGCGGGTTCTTGGTCTGGTCGGCGGCGCCTTGCGAGAAATCGCGGTAGGTGCCGCGGTCCTGCACGTAACTGACGCCGCGGTCACGTCCGACGAAGTTGTCTTCGTGCGCGCCCGAGGTCAGGAATTCCTCAAACAGCGAGTTGTCGGCCTTGAAGCCGGCGGTGTTGACGTTGGCGACGTTGTTGGCAATGACGTCGAGCTGGCGCTCCAGGATGGCCTGCCGCGAAAGTCCGATGAGAAGCGTGTTCTCCATCGATGGTTCTCCCCTCAATGATCCGCGCGCGGCCCTCCCAGGCTGGTTGCGGATGCTGCGAACCGCCCAGGCTCTCCCAAGCCCGCGGTTCGCAGACAACACAGCGAAAGCCGTGCCAAGTCTGAAACCTTTTGTATTTTAATGGCTTAGTCGTTTTGACGGCGCCCGGGCGGGCGGCAATAAGGTGTTGTTGACCATGTTTGCCCGGCAACTTTTTCCTAGCTGGCGGCCAAACGAAAGGTTCCATTAACCATTATTACCCTAGCGTCCGACCCAGCGAGCGCGTGTGCGCGGGCGGCCTTTGTATCGCGTGCAAGGCCCCTGGCGGCAACGAGCGCATTTTTTGAAAACCGGCGGGCGGGGCGATGGCAGACAACGAACAGGCGGAAGGCGGCGCAGCGGAAGCCGCGGCCGCCGCTCCCAAGGGCAAGCTCAAGCTGATCATCGCCGCGGTTGGCGTGCTGGTCGTGCTGGGCGGGGGTGCGGGCTGGTTCTTTTTCTTCCGTCACCATGGCGAAGAGGTGCATGCCGAGGCGCCGCCGCCGAAACCGCCATCCTTCGTCGAGGTGCCGGACCTGCTGGTCAATCTGGTCGGCATCCCCGGCGAGCGCGTGCAATATCTCAAGGTCAAGGTCGTGCTCGAGGTCAAGGAGGAGAAGCAGGTCGAGGTGATCAAGCCGACGCTGCCGCGCGTCACCGACATATTCCAGACCTATCTGCGCGAATTGCGGCCGGGCGATCTGAACGGCTCCGCGGGGCTGTTTCGTCTCAAGGAAGAACTGACGAGGCGGGTCAACGCGGCGGTCGCGCCAAGCGAGGTCAGCGCGGTGCTGTTCAAGGAAATCGTCGTTCAGTGACGAGACGGATTTAGAATCATGGCGGGCAACGATCAAGTCGATCAGGATGCAATCGCAGCCCAATGGGAAGCGTCGCTGGATTCCGAGGATCCGGCGGAGGCCGCGGAAGCGGCTGCGGCCAATGAACTCTCCGGCACCATGGCGCTGCAATGGGCCGCCATGGTCGAAGACGGCAGCCGCGACTTCGGCGGCGGCAAGAACGGCGGCGAGCGGGTTCTGTCGCAGGAGGAAATCGACAGCCTGCTCGGTTTCAGCGTCGGCGATGTCAGCCTCGACGACAATTCCGGCATTCGCGCCATCATCGATTCGGCGATGGTCTCCTACGAGCGTCTGCCGATGCTCGAGATCGTTTTCGACCGCCTGGTGCGGCTGATGACCACCAGCCTGCGCAATTTCACTTCCGACAACGTCGAAGTCTCGCTCGATCGCATCACGTCGGTGCGGTTCGGCGACTACATGAATTCGATACCGCTGCCGGCGGTGCTCTGCGTGTTCAAGGCCGAGGAATGGGACAATTTCGGCCTCGCGACGGTGGATTCCAGCCTGATCTACTCGATGATCGACGTGCTGCTGGGCGGCCGGCGCGGCCAGACCTCGCTGCGGATCGAGGGCCGCCCCTACACCACCATCGAGACCAACCTGGTCAAGCGGCTGGTGGAAGTTGTGCTGGCCGATGCCGAGCAGGCCTTCCGGCCGCTGTCGCCGGTGGCCTTCAGCATCGACCGGCTGGAAACCAATCCGCGCTTCGCCGCCATCAGCCGGCCCGCCAACGCCGCGATCCTGGTGCGGCTGCACATCGACATGGAGGACCGCGGCGGCAATATCGAGCTGTTGCTGCCCTACGCGACCATCGAGCCGATCCGCAGCGTGCTGCTGCAGATGTTCATGGGCGAAAAATTCGGCCGCGACCCGGTCTGGGAAGGCCATTTCGCCACCGAGGTGGCCCAGGCGCAGATTTCGGTCGATGCCGTGCTCTATGAAGCCGAAGTTCCGCTCAAGCAGCTGATGAAGCTCAAGGTCGGCGACACCTTGCCGCTTGAAATGCGCGCCGACGCCCTGGTGTCGGTACGCTGCGGCAACGTCACCCTGACCGAAGGGCGGATGGGCCGGGTCGGCGACCGCGTCGCGATTCGTGTCACCAAGCAGTTGCGCAAGCCCAATACCACCTTCGCGATGTTCGAGAAGGCCGATGAGCAAACCAAGTTGATGGAGGCCCAATGAGTCATTCACTCGGAATTGCGATCGAGAGCCTGGTGGCGATGTTGCTGATCATGACCATCGGCTACTGCATGCTGCTGAACGCCCGGCTGAAGCGGCTGAAGGCGGATGAAAATTCGCTCAAGGCGACGATCGCCGAGCTGATCACGGCGACCGAAATCGCCGAACGCGCGATCGGCGGCCTCAAGCATACGGTCCGCGACGTCAACGAGAACCTCGGCAACCAGCTGACCGCCGCCTCGCAGATGTCCCAGCAGTTGAAGAAGCAGCTGGCGGAAGGCGACAATGTCTATCGGCGGCTGTCCAAGATCGTGCTTGCGGCGCGGCCCGCGCCGGAAACGGCGGCCAAGCCCGCCAGCCCCGGAATGTCGTCGGCCAAGGCCGTCGCGGCCGCGGCGCAGGCGTTTTCCGACCGCCGAAGGTCGGATGGCCTCGCCGCATGAAATCCTTTCGTGACATTCGCGTCATCCCGGTGGTCATGGTCGCGATCTTCGGCTTCGCCATCCTGAAGATCGCCGGCCTGGTGATCGATGGCGGCTATGTGTTCGACTATCAGGCCGCCCCGACCCAGCGCTCCTGGGCCGAGGAAACCATCAACTTTCCGACCGGCAGGCCCGACCCCGCCGCCGATGTCACCGGTTCGGTCGATGAGAAGCCCAAGGACGAGAAATCCAAGGAGGAAGTCGCCAAGCCGGACCCCGCCAAGCCGGATCCCGCCAAGCCGGACACCGCCGCGCCGGGCGCGGCAAGGCCGGACGGCGGCAACGTCCTCTACCCCGTGCCGGGTCAGCCGGTGTCGGCGTCCGAGCGCGCGATCCTGGAGCGGCTGCAGTCGCGGCGCCAGGAGCTCGAAGCCCGTGCGCGGGAAATCGACATTCGCGAGAGCCTGCTCAAGGCCGCCGAAAAGCGCGTCGAATCGCGGGTCGAGGAACTGAAGGCGACGGAGTCGCGGATCTCCACGGCGACCGAACAGAAGAGCGAGGCCGATGCGGCGCGCTTCAAGGGCATCATCACCATGTACGAGGCGATGAAGCCGAAGGACGCCGCCAAGGTGTTCGACCGGCTCGAGATGCCCGTGCTGTTCGAGATCGCTTCGCAGATCGCGCCGCGCAAGATGTCGGATATCCTCGGCCTGATGTCGACCGAAGCGGCCGAGCGGCTGACCGTCGAAATGGCGCGGCGCGCCGGTTCGGACAAGTCCGCCTCCGCCGTCGAGCTTCCCAAGATCGAAGGCAAGATGCTGCCGCCAAAATCCAATTAGCAGGAATGTTAACAAGTCCTTAAATCGCCGATTCTAGATTCAACTTGCGGGCGAGGGCGCGCCGCGGCCGATTCACCGGCGAACCGAGAGACCCTTCGATCATGGCGCGAACGGCTGCCGCTGGATTTTGCTCGCTGTTGCGCGCCGGTGCGCCGGCGGTGCGGCGTCGGCTCGGCGGCCTGCTGCTGCGGCTGGCGGCCGGCCTGGTGCTGACCGGCGCAATGTTCGGCACGGCTGCCCGCGCCGATCCGGTCAAGGGCGAGGCCACCTTCACGGCGGCCGGCGGCTACGCCCGGCTCGTCATCAAGCTCGCCGAGGATGTCGATTCCGAAGTGACCGCGGCCGGCTCGATCATCGTGATCCGGTTCAAGCGCCCGGTGGATGTTCCGGTCGATCAACTGTCCGACGCGGTGCCGGATTATGTCGGTTCGGCGCGGCGCGACCCCGACGGCTCGGCGATCCGGCTGTCGCTGGCGCGCCGGGTGACCATCAATACCATGACGGCCGGCGAAAGGGTGTTCGTCGACCTGCTGCCGGACAGCTGGAGCGGCCCGCCTCCTGCTCTTCCCGCCGAGGTGATCCGGGAACTGTCCGAGCGCGCGCGGATTGCCGAGCACGCGCTGCGGGTGCAGCGCGCCGCGGCGGAGGCGATCAAGCGTCCCCCGATTCGCGTCCGCACCTCGGTGCAGCCGACCTTCGTCCGTTTCGCGTTTGAGATGCCCGACGGCGTCGGCGTCTCGTCGGTGCTGAACGAGCAGAAACTCACGCTGGCGTTCAGCGCGCCGCTGCGCTTCGACCTGGCTGACGCCAAGCTGGCGGCGCCGTCGAACATTGCCTCGATCAGTCAGAAGATGGATGCCGATTCCTCCACGGTGGAAGTGGCGATGATCGGCGATGTCGACGTCCACTCTTTCCGCGAGGACAAGAACTACATGCTGGATGTCGCTTTCCCGCAATCCGACAAGCCATCGGCGCAATTGCCTGTCGCGGATGCCTCGCATGCTCCGGCGGCAGCGGCCGCCGCTCCGGCGGCCGTCATGGCGGCGGCGGAAAAGCCGGCCGATCGGGTCCCGGCGCCGCGGCCATCCGAAGCGAGCCCGCCGCTGACCTCGGAACTGTTCGCCAAGGAGGCCAACATCGAGATCAAGCCGGAGATGACGCCAAAGCCGCCGACGGCACCCGAGATGGCAAAGCCGGGGCGACCGTCCGGCGAAACGCCGGCTCTTGCGGCGGCGGCGGCCGCCGTGCCGCCGACAGCGGTAGCGGTGCCGGCTGCAGTGGCCCCGATGCCGGCAGCCGCCAGTCCTGTCGCGCCGCAACCTCCGGCCGCGGCTGGCGGCGACAGCACGGCTTCGGTCAGCGCCAGGCGAGACAGCGACGGTCTGCGCCTGATGTTCAGCTTCGCCGCCGCCACGCCGGCGGCGCTGTTTCGCCGCGCCGATACCGTCTGGCTGGTGTTTGATTCCACCAGGCCGCTGGATATCGAGCCGATCCGCAGCCATGGCGGCGCGATCATCGCCGAGGTCAGCCTGTTGCCGCTGGACCAGGGGCAGGCAATCCGCATTCGCCTCAACCGCCCGCAAATGCCGTCGCTGACCGCGGATGACAAGGATGACCGCGCCACCTGGACGCTGGCATTTTCCGATGTGATGCTGACGCCGACCCAGCCGCTGACGGCGATACGAAACATCACCGATCCGGCGCTGGCCAATGTCACGGTGGCGCTGGCCCGGCCGGGGCGCCTGCACCGGCTGGTCGATCCCGACGCCGGCGACACCCTGATGGTGGTCACCGCGCCGGCGCCGGTTCGCGGCTTCATCAGGCGCCAGGATTTCGTCGAATTCTCGCTGCTCGAATCGATCCACGGCGTCGCCATTCGTCCAAACTCCGACGACGTCGGCGTCGAGCTCGCATCCGACAGGATCATTGTCGGCAGGCCCGGCGGCCTGACGCTGTCGTCGGCCGATGTGTCGGCGCAGCGCGCGCCCAGCGTGATCCGGCCGGTGTTCGATGTCGACGAGTGGCGCAAGAACCAGGCCGGGAACTTCATCGCGCGCAGCGACGCGCTGGTCGAGGCGCTGGCGGCGATGGAACCCGACCAGCGCACGCCGGCGCGGATCGATCTGGCGCGTTTCTATCTGGCGCGCGCCATGTATCCGGAAGCCAAGGGCGTCCTCGACCTCGCCCTCGCGGACGCCAAGCCGGGTCTGGAGGATCCGGTCGCGCTGGTCGTGCATGCGGTCGGCAGCATCCTGATGGGGCGTCCCGGGGTCGGGCTGAAGGACCTCGCCAATCCGGCGATCGGAACCAATTACGATTCGCCGCTGTGGCGGGCGCTGGCCCTTGCGCGCCAGGGCAAGTGGGCGGATGCCCGGGAGAAATTCAAGAACGCCGAACTGGCCATCACCTCGCTGCCGATCGACCTGCAGCGCATTGTGATCGTGGAGGCGATGCGCGCCGCGATCGAGGTCAGGGACTATTCCGGAGCCGCCAAGCGCAGCAGCGATCTGGACATCGTCGGCGTGCCGGCCGAGCTGAAGCCCGCGGTTTTGGTGTTGCGCGGCCGGCTCGCCGAGGCGCTCGGGCACGACAAGGACGCGCTGCAGGCCTACAAGGACGCCACGGCATCGGCCGACCGTCCGGCGGCGACCGAGGCCAAGCTGCTCGAGATCGCGCTGAAGCAGAAGCGCGACGAGATCAGCCAGGCCGACGCCTTGCGCGAGCTGGAAACCACTTCGGTGATGTGGCGCGGCGACGGGCTTGAGGTCAGGGCGCTGGAAATGATGGCGCGGATCTATGCCGACACCGGACGCTACGGTGAAGCGCTGCAGGCGGTTCGCACCGCCAACCGGCTGGAGCCCAATTCCGAACTCGCGCGGGCAGGCCAGGACATGGCGTCGGCGCTGTTCTCGGATCTGTTTCTGGGCGCCAAGGGCGACGATCTTCCGCCGGTCGATGCGCTTGGGCTGTTCTACGAGTTCAGCGAACTGACGCCGATCGGGCGGCGCGGCGACGAGATGATCCGTCGGCTTGCGGACCGGCTGGTCTCGGTCGATCTGCTCGACCAGGCCAGCGATCTGCTGCAGTACCAGGTCGATCACCGCCTGGAGGGCGCAGCGCGCGCGCAGGTGGCGGCGCGCCTGGCCATGGTCTACCTGACCAATCGCAAGCCGGACCGCGCCATCGCCGCGCTCAATACCACCCGCATCGCCGACCTGTCCGGCGAACTGCGGCAGCAACGCCTGCTGCTGGAGGCACGGGCGCAGAGCGACGTCGGTCGCCACGATCTGGCGCTCGACATCATCTCGAATATCACGGGCCGCGAAGCGGTCCGGCTGCGCTCCGATATCTACTGGGCCGCGCGGCGCTGGCGCGAGGCGTCCGAACAGGTCGAATTGTATTACGGCGATCGCTGGCGCGACTTCAAACCGCTGAACCCGGTCGAGAAGGGTGACGTGATCCGCGCGGTGGTCGGATACGCGCTGGCGGAGGATGCCATCGGCCTGGCGCGCTTCCGCGAAAAATATGCGCCGCTGATGAGCGGCGAGGCCGACCGCGCCGCGTTCGAGACCGCGAGCAAGCCGGGCGGCGCCAACCGCGCCGAATTCGAAGAGATCGCCAAGATGGCCGCCAGCGTCGATACGCTCGACGGATTCCTGCGCGAAATGCGGGCGCGATTCCCCGACGCGGCGGCGAGGGCGGCGGCGCAACCCGCGGAAACCGCCAAGCCCGATCCCGCCGCGACCGGTTCGCTGCCGGAGATCGTCGGACTGAAGCGGGTCAACGCGGCACGGTAGCGCGACATGCTCTGTCGCCATCCCTCGACAGATGGCCGCCGAAGCGGCAACCTGCGCCGATCCGGAGCGTGACCCCAGCGAGGCCAGAGATCGTCACGCTCCCTCACCCGCAGAGGAAGCCGCCAGCATGAGCAAGCCCGTCAAGACCGAAGCCGAACTCATTGCGATGGCAAAGGCCGAGCTGAAGGTCCACGCCGACTGCCCGGACGGCATCGCCATCTCCGTTCTCCGCAGCGGGGATTCCTGGGAATTCCGGGCTGCGGCCGACGCGGCGACCGCAGCCCGGCCCGGCTATCCCGAATGCGTCGCACTGCTGGTCCAGATCGGCGACCACCTCGGCAAGCAGTTCGATGTCGCTGGCTAGCGGGAGGCCATGGCCCTCACAGCGACGCCGGCTCGGTCTGGGCTTCGATCGAAGGCAGCGGATCGCCATGCAGCTTGGCCTCGAACGATCGCAGCCGCTGATAGATCGAGATCAGCTCGACGATGGTGCTCCATGAATTGACCAGATACTGGAACGAGGTCCTGACCTGCGTGAACGCGTTCAGGATCTGGTTCATCGAACCCAGCGTGATCCTGCCCGCGACGATTGTCGGCGCGAGCAGGATGTAGGGAAAGATCACGTCGGTCTGCAGATAGACGATGCGGCCGATGTTGAAATACATGAAATTGAGGTAAAGCCGGAAGTAGTTGTGGCGAATGTCGGCGAACAGCGCAGTCACGGTCGGCGGATCGGCGCGCGCCGGATCGTCTTCGCCGAGCACCAGCTCCTTGCGATAGGCCGCTTCCACCCGCTGGTTGAAAAACTCGATTCCCGGCAGCCTGATGCCGATCAGCGCCAGCGCGCCGGTTCCGAACACCGACCAGATCACGGCGGCGAACACCAGCGGATAGGGGATCGTGCCGATCAGCGGCAGCTCGGTGATGTCTTTTGAAAGCCTCACCAGCACCGGCAGGAAGGCCAGCAGCGTCAGCACGGCGCTGATCAGGTTGACGCCGAGACCTTCCACGGTGGTGGCAAACCGCATGGTGTCTTCCTGCACCCGCTGCGAGGCGCCCTCGATGGTGCGCAGCCGCGGCCAGTTGGCGATATAGAAATCGTTCATCGCGGTCCGCCACCGGAAGATGTAGTGGCTGACGAAGAACCGCGTCAGCACGCCGACCACGACCGCGATCATGGCGATGCCGGCGAAGGTCGAGATCTCGCTGTAGAACTTCTCGATCGTCACCGGCGCCGATTTCGACAGCGCGGCCTGCACGAGATTGTAGAACGGCCCATACCAGCTGTTGATGGCGACGCTGACCTCGACCTGGAAGTAGGAGGTGAACAGGATCAGGGCGGAGCCGAGGATGGACCACGGCGCCCAGGGATGCGGCGCATACACCATCCATGCAGCCGCGAAGATGGCGACGCTGAGGGCAAAATAGAGGTCGAACCAGAGCGACCGGGGCGACCAGAACATCGCCATGCCGACGGCGGTTCCCGGGGTTCCCACCAGGTCGTCGGCGAAGCCATACCACAACGTCATCGCCAGCGCCGCCCAGGCGACCGCCGAAAGGAAGAAAAGCTTGGGTTGAGGGAAGAATGAAACAAACATGCTGGGGTTCCGCGCTGAGGTGCTGGAATCTGGCGATTCCCTGTAGGACATCGATATGCAGCGCAGCGCCGGAACGCCAGATGCTGCGGCAATTGGAACGACCGTTACGGGCCAGTGGAGGCGGACCGGCGGGCGGGGGCAATCAGCCTATCCCCCGTAACTCTGCACCAGGCTGCCGGCCACCAGCGACCAGCCGTCGACCAGCACGAAGAAAATCAGCTTGAAGGGCAGCGACACCACCACCGGCGGCAGCATCATCATGCCCATCGACATCAGCACCGAGGCGACCACGAGGTCGATGATCAGGAACGGCAGGAACAGCAGGAAGCCGATCTCGAAGGCGCGTTTCAGTTCCGAAATCATGAACGCCGGCACCAGAATCCGCAACGACATTTCCTCCGGGGTGGCCGGCGGCGGCTCCCCCGAGAGATCCATGAACAGCTTGAGGTCCTTTTCGCGGACGTTCTTCTGCATGAAGCCGCGCAGCGGCACCGAGGCGCGCTGCAGCGCTTCCTCGACGGTGATCTGGTTGGCGATCAGCGGCTTGATGCCGTCGTCATAGGATTTCTGCAGCACCGGACCCATCACGAACGCGGTCAGGAACATGGCGAGCGCGATGATCACCGAATTCGGCGGCGCGGTCGCGGTTCCCAATGCGGTGCGCAGCAGCGACAGCACGACGACGATGCGGGTGAACGACGTCATCATGATCAGAATCGACGGCGCTACCGACAGCACCGTCAGCAGCGCGATCAGCTGGATCGCGCGCTCGTTGACGCCGCCACCGCCCTGGCTCCCGAGATTGATGCTGATGTCTTGCGCCAAAGCGGGACCCGCCAGCGAACCGGCGGCTATCAAAATGCCAAGAAATAATACTCTACGCGGGACTGGCCCGGGCCTCACGAAGGGGTCTTTGGACGGCCCAGCAATGACGCCATCTCGTCTTCCAGGTTCTCAAAGCCGCTCTTCGGCGCGGGCGGCGCAACCTGCGGCGCCATCGGCTCGCCGCGGGGCAGGCTGCGGCCGGGCGGCGGTTCGGGCGCCACCGGCGGCGCGCCGACCCGCGGCTCGCCGACGTCGCCGGCCGGGCGGCGCAGCGCTGCCTCCAGCCGCTGCGCCATTTCGGCGAGATTCTGGTCCGCGGTCGACAGCGCCGGGGACGGCGCGGCCAATGGCGGCGCGGCGGGACGTTCGGCGGCGCGAACCGGAGGCGGCTTCGGCGCTTCGCTCGGGCGTGTCGGCCGCGGCATCAGCGGTTCGTTGCGCGAGGTCACCCGCGACGGCATCGGTTCGCCGCGCAGTTCCGGGCGCGGCTCCGGCCGGCCGCCAAGCGGCTCCGGCGCGAACCCGGCCAGGGGATCGACGCGCTCGGCGCGCTCACTGCGCCGCTCCGACATCGCCGGCGCCGGGCGCCGCACTTCATCGGCAAAGGAGGGCCGGACCGGCCGAGGCGGCGGCTCGGGCATTTGCGGTTCGGGGTGGTCGAAATGGTCCGCCCGCGACCCCTCGCCATCGGTCCAGCTGCCGGCGTCCGGCAGCGGGGCAATTCGCGGCTGCGGTGGTTCGGGTGCGCCCACGGCCGCCCGTTGCGGCATCTGGTCCCGCGCCGGCATCGCGCGCACGATGTTCGACTCGACGACGATATCGGTCGGTCCGCCGATCATCAGCAGATGCTCGATGTTGTCGCGCCGCACCAGCACCAGCCGCCGCCGTCCGTCCACCGCGGCGGCGTCGATCACCGCCAGCCGCGGCATCCGCCCGCGGTTGGTATTGGCACCCAGGCGGTTGCCGGCGAATCGGCGGACCAGCCAGGCCGCAGCGCCGATCAGCGCCAGGACGGCCACGAATGCGAAGAAGAATGTCAGTGCCTGCATGCTTTGTCCCCGGCAAATAGCGCTTTCTTCATGATGCTGTTCGGTCGAACATAGGCCGGAAGCGACACAACAGTCGTCGAATGAAGCCTTCAATCAGCCCAAGATCGCCCAATTTCTTAACTTCCCACGGCAAGAATTGCCGCCCGGCTTCTTAATAACCCATGAATCGGCTGGGCCAAAACGACTTCTCGGGTCCCGGCTGCAACGGTTAGGCTGGTTAACGCAGCATTCGTGGCGAAAATGCGCTCGCCCGTCGAGCCCGGAGCGAATCGGCACCCGCACCCCGCCGCGCATCTTAACCCGCTGTTAACCATACAGGCGGCAAATTCTGCCCACCTCAGGCGGCACGGTGCAGCGGAGGCGAGGGGGAGCGGCGCGATGTCCATCAACGATATTCCGGCCCTGGCGGCGCTGCGCACCAAGATGCAATGGCACCAGGAACGCCAGCGCGTGCTGTCCGAGAACGTCGCCAATTCCGATACGCCGAATTTCAAGCCGCGCGATCTGGTCGATCCGAAAATCGATCTCACGGGCGCCAGCGCTTCCGGCGGGACATTGCCGATGCTGCGCACCAGCGCCGGCAGCAATATCAGCCCGTCGGGAGCCCCGGAAAGCTTCGAGAATACCAAGGTCGGCTTCGAGACCCGCCCGGCCGGCAACTCCGTCAATCTGGAAGACGAGATGCTGAAGGTTTCCGCCAACCAGATGGATTATGCAGCCGTGACCTCGCTCTACAGCAGCCGTCTGCATCTTTTGAAGGTCGCGATCGGCAAGGCCTAAAGGCCGCATTGAAGTCGGAGAGGTTAGAACATGGCAGACCGTCAGGTTATCGCAGATTTCGCCAGGTCGATGGCGATCGCGACGTCCGGACTGCGCGCCCAGGCCGGGCGGATGCGGGTGATCTCGGAAAACATCGCCAATGCCGATTCGACCGCGCCGACCGCCGGCGGCGATCCCTACCGCCGCAAGGTGCCGACCTTTTCCTCCGCGCTCGACAGCGCGCTGGGCGCAAGGGTGGTCACGCTCGGCAAGATAGCCCCCGATTCTTCGGCATTCCGCGTCAAGCACGAGCCCGGCAATCCGGCGGCGGATGCCGCCGGCAATGTCAAATATCCCAACGTCAATTCGCTGGTCGAAATGACCGACATGCGCGACGCGCAGCGGTCCTACGAGGCCAACCTCAACGTCATCAGCGCCACCCGCCGGATGATCTCGCTCACGCTCAACATCCTCAAGTCCTGAACTGGAACCTGAACCATGGCTTCACCGACCGTCGCGGCCAATGCCTATGCCAGCCTCGCCCGCATCCTGGACAGCGGCAGCAGCGGCGGCGGCGCCGCCAAGGCATCCGATAGCGGCAGCGGCGGGCCGTCATTCGGCGACGTGCTCAAGGACGCGATCGGCAGCGTCATGGAGGGTGGCCGACAGGCCGACGCGCAGACGTCCGCGATGGCGTCGGGCAAGTCCAACGTCATGGACGTGGTGACCGCGGTGGCGGAGACCGACGTCAAGATTTCGACGCTGGTGTCGGTGCGCGACAAGGTGATCGCGGCCTACGAAGACATCATGAAGATGGCGATCTGACCGCCATCCCCGGGTGGCGGCGATTCGGCCGCGCCTCGAACGATCGCGGCGGCTTTGGCGTGATGGCTCCGGACCCGCGGCAACAAGCGCGCCTCAACCAAGAGAAAAAGGATATCTGCAATGACCGGTGCTGAAACCCTCGATGTGGCGCGCGATGCGATCTGGACCATCGTGGTGGTGTCGTCGCCGCTGATGATCGTCGGGCTGGTGGTCGGCGTTGCGGTGTCGCTGTTCCAGGCGCTGACCCAGATCCAGGAACAGACCCTGGTGTTCGTGCCGAAAATCCTGGCGATTTTCGTCACCCTGCTGCTGGCGCTGCCGTTCATGGCCGACGCGCTGCAAAGCCACATGATGCGGATATCATCGCGAATCATAGGCGGTTGATGCATGATGCCTGAATCATGCATATCGATATCTCATTGCTGCCGATGCTCGCCGCCACCTTCATGCTGGTGTTCGCGCGCATCGGCGCGATGGTGATGCTGCTGCCCGGGCTCGGTGAATCCAATATTCCGGTTCGCATGAAGATTGCGATCGCGGTGATGCTGACCTTGATCATCCTGCCGCTGCACAGCGCCGCCTACCACGTCGACACGGACTCGCTGGTGCCGCTGGTGGTGCTGATGATTCATGAGATCATCATCGGCGTGGTGCTCGGCGCCACCGCGCGGGTGACGCTGGCGGCCCTGCAGGTCGGCGGCTCGGTGATCGCCCAGCAGATGGGTCTCGGCTTCGTCACCTCGGTCGATCCGACCCAGGGCCAGCAGGGCCTGCTGATCGGAAATTTCCTGACCATGCTCGGCATCACGCTGCTGTTCGCCACCGACAGCCACTACCTGGTCATCGCCGCGCTCAACGACAGCTACGCGATCTTCGCTCCCGGCGAGATGTTGCCGACCGGCGACGTCGCCGCGCTCGCCACCCGCGCCTTCGCCGCGGCCTTCAGGATCGGCATGCAGCTGTCGGCGCCGTTTCTGGTATTCGGCCTGGTTTTCAACATCGGGCTCGGCGTGCTGGCGCGGCTGATGCCGCAGATGCAGGTCTATTTCGTCGGCGTGCCGCTGTCGATTCTGGCCGGCTTCCTGATCTTCGCCCTGGTGCTGGCGGCGATGATGGGCACGTTCATCGATTATTTTACCGGGGTCATGCACGACCTGGTGCCATCCAGCTGAAAGCCTGAACCATGGCCGACGAAAGCGACTCGTCAGACAAGACACAGGACCCGACGCAAAAACGTCTGGACGACGCCCATGACCGCGGCGACGTCGCCAAGAGCCAGGAGGTCAACACCTGGTTCATGATCGCCGGCGGCACGCTGGTATTGTCGACGTTTTCCGGATCGATCGGCGGGCTCGAGATGCCGCTGCGCAACCTGATCGCCAATTCATGGATGTTGCACACCGACGGGCCGAGCCTGCTGGGATTGGCGCAGAGTCTCGGCTACATGATGTTCGCCGCCCTCGGCATGCCGTTTCTGACGCTGGCGCTGGCGGCGTTCGCGGGCAACATGGTGCAGCACCGCCTGGTGTGGTCGGGCGAGTCGCTGAAGCCGAGCTTCAGCAAGGTCTCGCCGGCCTCCGGCGCCAAGCGGATCTTCGGCAAGCAGGCGGCGGCGAACTTCGCCAAGGGCATCTTCAAGCTGGTGGCGCTCGGCGCGGTGATGATGGCGGTGCTCTGGCCGGAGCGCCATCGCCTCGAATCGCTGGTGCGGTTCGATCCCGATGCGATCCTGGGCGTGACCGCCGGCCTGACCAAGCATTTGATGGGGGCCGTGGTGGTGATGCTCGCGGCGGTGGCGATCGCCGACTATGTTTTCCAGTACCGGCAATGGTACGAGCGGCAGAAGATGTCGCTGACCGAGATGAAGCAGGAGTTCAAGCAATCCGAAGGCGACCCGCACATCAAGGGCCGGTTGCGGCAGTTGCGGCATGCGCGCATGAAGAAGCGGATGATGACCGCGGTTCCCAAGGCCTCCGTGATCATCACCAACCCGACCCACTATGCGGTGGCGCTGTCCTACGAACGCGGCATGACGGCGCCGATCTGCGTGGCCAAGGGCGTCGACCTGATCGCGCTCAAGATCAGGGAAATCGCCAAGAAGCACGACATCCCGATCGTGGAGAATGTGCCGCTGGCCAGGGCCTTGCATGCGACGGTGGAGATCGACCACGAAATCCCGGTGGAACACTACCATGCGGTCGCCGAAATCATCGGCTACGTGATGGGTCTCAAGCGCGGGCTTGCCGGCCGGCGGGCATGAACCGGGAGGCGAGGAGCGGGAAATGGCCCGCGACGAACGAAATAGCCGCCTGATGGACTTGCGCTGGCCGGTCCGATTGAGGCACTCAGGGGCGGGCGGGCGCCGAACCCGCCCGCCGCGGCGCGCGCAAGCGCGTCACCTTCCCGACCACAGGCCGCGTCCCCTGCTATGACCGCCGAACCTGACAGAGATCCGCCGCCGGAGCCGATCATCGGCCACGAACCGGCGCGGCGCAGCGGCAGCATCGTCCTGGTGCTGCTGGTGGCCGGCGGCATCGTCGCGGCGGCAATCGCGCTGATGACCATCGGCCGGGCGCAGGCGCAGCCTTATATCCTGGGTCTGCTGGCGCTCTTGGCCATGGTCGGGCTGTTCAACCTGTTCGCCTTCGCCGCCGGAATCATTCGCTTCGCCGATCGCGCGGCGGACGATCCGGTGATGGGGCTGATCGCCGACCACGCCTATGACGGCCTCGCGGTCACCGATCCCCGCGGCCATGTGGTCTATTCCAACGCCGCCTACCTGGCGCTCACGGGAGCGGCGACCGCGCTCGACGTCCGCCCGGTGGAGCGGGTGTTCATCGGCAATCCCGATGTGTCGGAGGCGGTATTTCGCCTGCTCAAGGCGGCGCGCGAGGGCAAGCGGCAGCAGGAGGAAGTCCGCATCGCCGGCAGCGACGGCTTGCACGGCCGCTGGCTGCGGATGCGGGTCCGGCCGCTGGGCCAGAGCAAGCGCGAGTCGAGGTTCGCGGTGTGGTCGATCGCCGACATCACCCGCGACCGCGAGCGGCAGGAGGACGTATTCAAGGAACTGCAGCACGCCATCGAATATCTCGATCATGCGCCTTGCGGGTTCTTCTCGGTCAATGCCGCCGGCGACCTGGTCTATGTCAACGCCACGCTGGCCAACTGGCTCGATCACGATCTTGCCGAAATCGGCTCGGGCGGGCTGAAGCTGACCGACATCGTGTCCGGCGACGGGGCCTCGCTGCTGACATCGATCGTGCCGGTGCCGGGCGAAGTCAAGACCGAGGTGTTCGACATCGACCTGCGGATGCGCGGCGGCAAGACCATGCCGGTGCGTCTCTATCACAAGCTGGCATTCGGCGCCGACGGCGTGCCCGGCGCCTCGCGGACCCTGGTGATCAGCCGCGCGCGCGACGAGCGTTCCGATCCGCAGCGTGCCGCCGAAGTCCGCTTCATGCGCTTCTTCGATCACACCCCGATGGCGATCGCGACCGTGGACCGTTCCGGCGCCGTGGTTCGCGCCAATGCGAGGTTCGCCAAGCTGGCGCAGAGCCTGGGTCCCGAGGGCGCCGCCAGCAAATCGATTTTCGCGGCGGTGAGCGCTCGCGACCGCAACCTTCTGGTCGCCGCCATCAACCAGGCGGCGGAGGGGCAGGGCGACATTGCGCCGGTCGAGGCGATGCTCGACGGCGCCAAGGAGCGATGGGGACAGTTCTTCGTGACCGCGGTCGAGGAAGACGAGCGCGAGACCGAGGCTGCCATCGTCTACATGCTGGAGACCACCGAGCGGCGGGCGCTCGAGAACCAGATCAACCAGTCGCAGAAGATGGACATGGTCGGCCAGCTCGCCGGCGGCATCGCCCACGATTTCAACAATGTGCTGTCCGCCATCATGATGGCTAACGACTTCCTGCTGAACGCGCACAAGCCGACCGATCCGTCGTTCCAGGACATCATGCAGATCAAGCAGAACGCGACCCGCGCGGCGACGCTGGTGCGGCAGCTGCTGGCGTTCTCGCGGCGCCAGACCCTGCGGCCGCAGGTGCTCGATCTCGGCGATGCGCTGTCCGATCTGACCATGCTGCTGCGCCGCCTGATCGGCGAGAAGGTCAAGCTCGATCTGGTGCATGGCCGCGACCTGTGGCCGGTCAAGGTCGACGTGTCGCAGTTCGAACAGGTGATCGTCAATCTGGCGGTCAACGCCCGCGACGCCATGCCCGATGGCGGCAGGCTGACGGTGCGCACCGCCAACCTCGCCGCCGAGGATGCCGCGCGGCTTTCCTACAAGGGCATGCCGGCGGCGGATTACGTCCGCATCGACGTCGCCGATACCGGCAGCGGCATTGCCCCCGACATCGTCGACAAGATCTTCGAGCCGTTCTTCTCGACCAAGGAAGTCGGCAAGGGCACCGGGCTCGGCCTGTCGACGGTCTATGGCATCGTCAAGCAGACCGGCGGCTTCATCTATGTGGAATCGGAAGCCGGCAAGGGCACCGCGTTCCACATCTTCCTGCCGCGGCATCATCCCGAACTCGATGTCCAGCCCGACGTCCCCGCTGCCAACGGCGCAGCCAAGGCCCCGCCGGCGGAAGCCAGGCCGCGGGCCGACCTGACCGGGCAGGGCACCATCCTGCTGGTCGAGGACGAGGAGGGTTTGCGCTCGCTCAACGCGCGCGGCCTGCGCTCGCGCGGCTACAGCGTGATCGAGGCGTCGAACGGCATCGAGGCGATGGAAGCGCTGGAGCTCAAGGACGGCGCCGTCGATCTCGTGGTATCCGACGTGGTGATGCCGGAGATGGATGGCCCGACCCTTCTGAAGACCATGCGCGCCCGCAATCCCGACCTCAAGATCATCTTCGTTTCGGGCTATGCGGAGGATGCGTTCGAGAAGAGCCTGCCGGAGAACCAGCAATTCGCCTTCCTGCCGAAGCCCTTCACGCTGAGCCAGCTGGTTGCCGCGGTGAAGGAAACCATGGCGCCATCCTGAGGGCAGCAATGGCGCCGAAGGCAGTCCCGCAGGGCCGCCCTGCCGGGCGATTGCCGGCAGGCCCGCGACCGAGGGCCGCAGCCGCAATCCATGATAACAGCTTCACATCCGGGCCGTGCTGCACATCTTAGTGGCGCTTCCCCCTGCCGGGGACTTGAGGAAAGTCAGATGAAATTCACGCAGCGCGCGCGCGGCGCCGTTCGGGCGATCGCCGTCGTTTTATCGTTGGCGCTACCCTTGATGTCGGCGATCGCGCCGGCCGACGCCCGGGTCGGCGGCGGCATCAGCTCGGGTTCCCGGGGCGCGCGGACGTTTTCGGCGCCGCCCAGCACCTCGACGGCGCCGGGTACGGCGCTGCCCTTCAACCGCACCCTGGCCCAGCCTGGGAGCTCCGGGATGGGAACGGCTGCCGGCGGCGGCTTCTTCAATCGGCCCGGCGGCATGCTGCGCGGCCTCGCCGCCGGCTTTCTCGGCGCCGGCCTGTTCGGCATGTTGTTCGGCGGCGGAATGTTCGGCGGGCTCGGCGGATTGTCGTCGATCTTCGGCCTGATCCTGCAGGTCGGATTGATCATCATGGTGGTTAGGCTGGCGATGGCGTGGTGGCAGCGCCGTCAGGGCACCGCGTCGGCCTATGCCGGCGCTGGCGTCGGCCCCGCACCGGCCAGCTTCCGGAGCGGAAGCGGGTTCGGACTGGGATCGGGCAGTGCGCCGCTCGAGATCCTGCCAGCCGACTACCAGGCCTTCGAGCGCCTGCTCGGCGAAATCCAGGCCGCCTGGTCGAATGAGGATCTGGCCCGGCTGTACACCCTGGCTACCCCGGAGATGGTGTCGTATCTGAGCAAGGACCTCGAGCAGAACAGGGCCCGCAACACCATCAACAAGACCTCCGACGTCAGGCTGTTGCAGGGCGACCTCGCCGAAGCCTGGCGCGAGGGCGACACCGACTACGCCAGCGTGGCGATGCGGTTCTCGCTGGTCGACAAGACCCTCGATCGCGGCACCGGCCGGCTGGTCGAGGGCAGCGACCAGCCGACCGAGGCGACCGAAGTCTGGACCTTCGTGCGGCCGCGCGGCGCCGGCTGGGAACTGTCCGCGATCCAGCAGACCTGATCGCCTGACGAGACGACCATGCGCGGCGCTGCGGTTGACACCGCGGCGCCGTCTTATTTTCGTCTTCGGTCTTCGGAATTGATCAACCGGCAAGGCCGGCCTTGCCGAGCCGGAGCACTCAAGCCGCGGCGATGCCGGCAGCGGCTTCGGCGACCGGCCTGTCGTCGGCGGCGAATCGGGCGGCGGCCGCAATCGCTGCCGGCAATTGGGCAAGGCTGACCGGTCGCGCGAACAGATAACCCTGGCCCTTGGCGCAGCCTTCGCGGGCCAGGAACTGCCACTGCGCCTCGGTCTCGATGCCTTCGGCAATGACCGGCATGCCCAGGCTGTCGCCCAGCGCCAGCACGGTGCGGACGATCGCCGCGGCGGCGGCGTCGTTCGGCAGCCGCTTCACGAACGACTGGTCGAGCTTGATCTTGTCGAACGGGAACGCGTGCAGCGTCGCCAGCGAGGAATGGCCGGTGCCGAAATCGTCCATCGCCACCGTTATGCCCATCGCCTTCAGCTTGCGCAGGATGTGCAGCCCGCGGGACTGGTCCGACATCACGGTCGATTCGGTGACCTCGACCTCGAGGCGCTTCGGCGACAGGCCGGTGTCCAGCAGGATGGCGTGGATGATTTCGGCCAGATCGTCGCGGCCGAACTGCACCGGCGACAGATTGACCGCGACGGTTCCGGGAATCCGGCCCGCGGCGGCATCGCGGCAGGCGGTGCGCAGCGCCCATTCGCCCATCGCAACGATCGCCTCGGTCTCCTCCGCCAGCGGGATGAATTCCGCCGGCGAAATCATGCCGCGCTTCGGGTGATGCCACCGCATCAGGGCTTCGGCGCCGCAGATCCTGCCGTCCTGCAGCGAGGTCTGCAGCTGATAGTGCAGCACCAGTTCATGGCGCCCGGTCGCGGCCTGCAGGTCGCGCGCCAGCGCTCGCCGCGCCCGCGCGGTATCGTCCATCTCGCGCTGGTACATGCAGATCGCGCCGCGCTGCCTGGTCTTGCCCCGGTGCATCGCCAGCTTGGCGTTGCTGAGCAGCTGGTCGCGTTCCGGCGTATCGGTCGGGAACATCGAGAAACCGATCGAGGCGGTGAGGCTGACGGGCTGGCCCTGCACGGCAAACGGTTTCGCGAATGCCTGCGCGATCCGCTCGGCGAACGCCCGGGCATCCTGCGGATGGCCAGGGCAGGTCTTCAGCCCGAGGAATTCGTCGCCGCTCTGCCGCGCCAGGAATTCGCCTGGGCCGATCAGCCGGCGCATCCGGTCCGCCGCTTCGATCAGCAGGAGATCGCCGGCGCTGTGGCCGAACACGTCGTTGACATCCTTGAAGCCGTCGATGTCGATGGAGAATGCCGCGAGTTTTTCCGCTCGCTCGTGCGCCTCGGCGGCGTCGAAGGCGAGCCGTTCGTTGAAGGCGATGCGATTCGGCAACCCGGTCATGGTGTCGTTGAACGACAGCTGGTGAATGCGGTCCGCGGATTCCGTGCGCGCGCGCAAATCGATGACATAGGTCGAAAAGCCGCTGCCCATCACCAGCAGAACCGCGCCGACCACGGCGAAGCCCATCATGTCGGCCGGTATCAGTGAGGTCGGCAGCGCGACCGCGGCGTCGGACAGGGTAGTGGCCGAAGTGGCCAGTGCGTAGTGCACGGCGCAGATCATGAATGCCAGCACCACGGCGGCGCCATGGCGGCACCAGCGCGTCACCGGACGATTGGCGCGATTGACCGACAGCGCGCCGAGACCGAGGCCCAGCAGCAGCGTCACGGCGATGCCGTAGGCGTTCCACTGCGTGGTGCCGGCGATATGCCAGGCCTTCAGCGCGATGAAGTGCATGGCAAGAACGCCGGCGCCCACCACCAGGCCGCCCAGTTCCGGAGCCAGGGTGAAATGCCGGCTGCCGATCTCGAATCCGAGCAGGCAGGCGACGACGGCGATGACCAGGACGGTGGCGGTGGCCAGCGGTTCGAACCCGCTGCGCAGCGACGGCTCGAGCGCGAGAATCGAAATGAAGGTCGAGGCCCACAGCGCCGCACCGGTGCCGACCGACGCCATGAACAGCCAGCCATAGCGGGTCGATCCGGCCGTGGCGCGGGCGCGGGCGAAGTGCCGCATGCCGACCCAGCTGCCGAACAGGCACACTACGCCGGCGACAACGACCAGCATCTGGTGGTACGCAAAGGAAGCTGTGGCGGCTTGCAGCATGACGGGTCCAGTTCGTCCGATCGAACCTAGCGGCGCGCGGTTAATCCCTTGTGTTGCGGGGCACCGGTTCCATCTGCCGGGCTTGCGCCTTGCGAATTAACGTTGAGATTTTGTAAGCGCCGGCGGCAAGGGTGTGCTCAATTCGAACCGATGATTTTATCGACCGTTAACCCCGTTCGGCCGCGCGTCGCGAGCAAGGATGAAGGGCCACCCATGCGTTACGAGCTCTACTACTGGCCGGGCATTCAGGGCCGCGGTGAATATGTCCGCCTGGCGCTGGAAGATTGCGGCGCCGGTTATGCCGATGTGGCGCGCAGCGACCGCGGCATGGCCGCGATGATGAAAATGATGGAGGCGGGCGCCGGCACGCCGCCATTCGCGCCGCCGTTTCTCAAGGCCGGCCGGCTGGTGATCGGGCAGACCGCCAACATCCTGCTCTATCTCGGGTCGCGCCACGGCCTGGCGCCGAAGCCGGAGGCGGGCCGGCTGTGGGTGCACCAGCTGCAGCTGACGATCGCGGATTTCGTGCTGGAAATCCACGACACCCATCATCCGCTTGGCCCCTCGCTGTACTACGAGGACCAGCGCGCTCCGGCCAAAAAGCGCACGGGCGAATTCTGGAACCAGCGGGTGCCGAAATATCTCGGCTATTTCGAGCGGCTGCGGCAGGGCACCGGCGGTTCCTATCTCACCGGCCGCAGGGTAAGCTATGCCGATTTGTCGCTGTTCCAGATCGTGGAGGGCCTGCGCTATGCCTTCCCGAAGCGGATGAAGGCGTTCGAGCGCAGCATTCCCGGCGTGGTCGAGTTGCACGACCGCGTCGCCGACAGACCCAACATCAGGGCCTATCTCGCCAGCGACCGGCGCATCGCCTTCAACGAGGACGGCATTTTCCGGCACTACCCTGCGCTGGATCTGGAGTGATCCGCGCGGCTTGGCAGCACGTCGATCGCCGGAACCCGGGTTTACCGGCTGCGCCCGTCGATCGGCGTCATCGGAAGCTTTGCCAGTTCGATTCCGTCGATACAGCTGACGTTCAGCGCCACCACCTCGGTACCGTCCGGCTTGCTGCCGCGCGCGAACACGTCGACGCCGCAGTCGATGCAGAGCTGATGCCGGATCGCGTGCTTGTTGAAGAGATATTCCCGCAGATTGTCGCGGCCTGCGCGCAGCTGGAAATTCTTCGGCGCAAGGAACGCGAAATGCAGGCCCTTCTTGGTGCAGATCGAGCAGTTGCAGGCGGTCACCATCGCAAGGTCGCTGGTGCATTCGAAGCGCACCATGCCGCAGTGGCAGCCGCCGGTGTAGACCCTGGTTTGGGGCATCGTTGCGTTCCGTCAATGGCGCCACAGTATAGGCCATTTTCCGGAAAGCCGGTCGGCGGCTGCTTTGTTTTATCCTCGCCGCGACCGGTCGAGGTCGGCGGAGAACGCCGGACCGCAACCGGCGGTCCGGACCGACCGGAAACTTCAACCCTCCTGCGTCGTGGTTCAGACCAACTGATCGATCCGTGTTCCCTGTCCCGGGGGCAGGGCGGCTACCGCCGGCTGCGCCGCCGCGGCATCGGCGGCATCATCGTCGGTATTTGCCTGCGGCGGAGGTGATGCGACGGCGTCGGGCGCCTTGACCGGGGCCGATGCCGCAATGCTTGAAATCATCGAGACGCTCATTGGAAACATCCTTTGCTGTTGGCCCCGACTGTGACGAGGCCATCACCAACGCTTCATGAATCCAAACCGTAAAGGGTGAGCCATCGGGGCCAATCCGCCCACATGGTGAACGGGAGTTGCGGGCAATCCCGGAAAAACTGCCGATAAAACCACCGATCCTGGCCAACGAGAGCCGATTGCGGCCGGCGCGGCAGGTGGCTATTCGTCGGCGCTGCGCGAGATCGTGATCGAGGCTTCGGTCCTGGTGCGGACGCAGCGCATGTCGAGGCGGCGGTAGCGCGTCGCGACATCGTCGCCGTGGAACAGGCCCATCCGCTTGATGCAGCGGGTCGCGCCCTTCAGCATGTCGTCCTTCGGCAGGGTGAAGATGATGGCGCTGGCGCTGGCGACGAGATCGAGAAAGGCCGGCGCCGGCTTGCGGCTGCCGGTTTTGGCGAACAACTCATTGCTGACGTTGCGGCTGGAGCAGCCGAGCGTGATTTGCCTGGCCTGCGGATGCGACAGGTAGATGACGTTGGCCGCGGTCTTGCCGACGCCGAGACCTTCGATCTGGTTTTTCAGCTGTGCGGCGAGATCGTCGCAGCGGTCGGCGCGCGCCGGCGCCGCGCCGGACACGGTCAGGGCCATTGCGGCCAATAGCGCGAGCCCGGCGGGAAAACCTGAGGAGGCCGGGCTTTGAATCGAAGTTGCAAGACGGTAGTTTGTCATGGATACCCCCGGGCCATTGAAGCCCGTGCGCGAGGTTCATGCAAGGTCTGCCGGCTCTCGCCGGGGCGTGGCGTGATCGGCTCGTGATGACGGCGGGCTCCGCGAAATGCGCCTCGAACCCCAGCCCTGCCACGACGGGATCCGGGGACCTTTCAGCCATATGAACATATGGCATTCTGTGCACACTCGCTGACGGTACGCTTCACCTGGCGTAATGATCAGCGCATGATCCGCGCGCTGGTGGACGCCTACGCGGCGAAACAGAAGGGGAAGGGCTGAGACGCGGCCAGATGCCGCCTGCCTCACGACAACGCAGGTCCTGCAATGTCGTCGTGGGTCTGGCGGGCGCTTCCTTTTGGCGCAAAAGCGCTTAGAACAATGCAACTGCCGGCACGGCGTCCGATGCGGACGCTTCCCGCCTTCGAACCCGCGAGCACCCCATGAACGCCCCCACCGCCTTTCCCGACCCGAAACCGGTTCCGCCCTACAAGCACACCCCGCTGTTTCCGCTGGGCGCCGACACCACGCCCTACCGCAAGATCAGCGCCGAGGGTGTGCGGGTCGAGCAGGTGCTCGGCCGGGACATGCTGGTAGTGTCGCGCGAGGCGCTGCGGGCGCTGTCGGAAGCCGCCTTCGGCGACATCAATCATTATCTGCGGCCGGGGCACCTGCAGCAGCTGCGCAATATCCTCGACGACAAGGAGGCCAGCGACAACGACAAATTCGTCGCGTTCGATTTCCTCAAGAACGCCAATATCGCCGCCGGCGGCGTGCTGCCGATGTGCCAGGACACCGGCACCGCCATCATCATGGGCAAGAAGGGCGCGCGGGTGCTGACCGACGGCGACGACGAGGCGGCGCTGAGCGAGGGCGCGCGCGACGCCTATCTGCGCCGCAATCTGCGCTATTCGCAGGTAGCGCCCTTGTCGATGTACGAGGAAAAGAACACCGCCAACAACATGCCGGCGCAGTGCGAGATCTATGCCGAGGGCGACGACGCCTACAAGTTCATGTTCATGGCCAAGGGCGGCGGCAGCGCCAACAAGAGCTTCCTGTTCCAGGCCACGCCCTCGGTCTTGACCCGCGACCGCCTGCTGGCGTTCCTCAAGGAGAAGGTGCTGACGCTGGGTACCGCGGCCTGTCCGCCCTATCATCTGGCGATCGTGATCGGCGGCACCTCGGCCGAACTGTGCATGAAGACGGTCAAGCTCGCCTCCGCGCGCTATCTCGACGCGCTGCCGACCCACGGTTCGGCCGACGGCAATGCGTTCCGCGATCTGGAGATGGAGCAGGAGATCCTGAAAATGACGCAGTCGCTCGGCGTCGGCGCCCAGTTCGGCGGCAAGTATTTTTGCCATGACGTGCGGGTGATCCGCCTGCCGCGCCACGGCGCCTCCCTGCCGATCGGCCTCGGCGTGTCCTGTTCGGCCGATCGCCAGGTGCTCGGCAAGATCACCAGGGACGGCGTCTATCTGGAGGAGCTCGAGCACAACCCCGCGCAATATCTTCCCGCGGTCGAGCAGGCGCTCGGCGGCGAGGTGGTGAGGATCGACCTCAACCGGCCGATGCCGGAAATTCTGGCGACGCTTTCAAGGTATCCGACCAAGACCCGGCTGTCGCTGACCGGCACCATGATCGTGGCGCGGGATTCGGCGCATGCCAAATTGCGCGAGCGGCTGGAAAAGGGCGAGCCGCTGCCCGACTATTTCAAGAACCATCCGGTGTACTATGCCGGTCCGGCCAAGACGCCGGACGGATACGCCTCCGGCGCGTTCGGGCCGACCACCGCCGGACGGATGGACTCCTTCGTCGATCAGTTCCAGGCCGCCGGCGGCTCCATGGTGATGGTGGCAAAGGGCAACCGCGCGGCCGCGGTGCGCGAGGCCTGCAAGAAGCACGGCGGATTCTATCTCGGCTCGATCGGGGGGGCGGCCGCCAACCTCGCCGAACACTGCATCAAGAAGGTCGAGGTGGTGGAATATCCCGAACTCGGCATGGAGGCGATCTGGCGCATCGAGGTCGAGGATTTCCCGGCCTTCATCATCATCGACGACAAGGGCAATGATTTCTTCAAGGAGTTGAATCTGGGGTGAGGCGGGGGCGCCTGACGGTTCAACTCTTGTCGTGTCCCGGGCGCGGTGCAGCGTTCTTCACGCTGCTCCGCAGAAGCGGGACCCAAAGGAAGCAGCGCGTCGTCATGGGCCCCGGATCAGCAGCGCACCGCCAAGCGCGCTGCTGATCCGGGGCACGCCTCCCACGATGGCTGCTACGCCCGCGTGCCCGTGAACGGAAAGCTGCCCATCGGGCCGATGCCCATTTCGCCGCTCATGGAGTCGCCGGCAACCTTGCCGGTGAAGGCCAGCGTCAGCGGCATCGGATTGGTGATGGAGATTTTCCAGGCGACGTCGTCGCCGCTGGTGGTGCCGTCGAAGATCTCGCCCGAATTGCCGTCGGCGGCCTGCGTTCCCGTCAGCGTGCCGCCCGAGCTCTTCAGGGACAGCGTCGCGCTGCGCTCGCCCATCGGCGTGCTCATGGTGATGTTCCAGTTTCCGTCCACGGCCATCTTGGGTCTCCTCGTGCTCTCGATTTCGCAAAACCGGAATGGTTCTGGGATTCGGCAGGCTTCCGGCGGCGGTATAGCGCATCTTTCAGCGCAAGCCGAATCGGCGATCAGGCGCGGGCCGCGCGTATCCGGTTGGTGACCAGGATGCGGAATGCGACATATTGCACGGCGAAGGCGGCGATCTTGGCCCCGAACGCGACCACCGAGACGTACAGCCCCCACAGCGCGATGTCGCCGGTCATGGCAATGGCGATGGTGCCGGCGCCGAGCGCGAACATCAGCGCGGCCCAGCCATAGCCGGCAATGGTGACGTATTCCGGAATCGTCGCGGCGACGATCGGCGGCATGTAGCGCAGCATCCAGCCGCGCTTCAGCATGATCGCGCCGATCGCAAAATGCGCGATCGCGGGTTTGGCCAGCACGAAGCGTGGATCCTTGGTCAGCAGCGTGGCAGAGCCGAGCGCGATCACCAGCGCCAGGCTGGCATAGGTCATGAAGCCGAGCTGCTGGCCCTTGAGATGGGCATGGATGACCTGGGCCACCGCGCCGGCGATCGCGACGCCGGTCGCCACCAGCACGTTGCCGGTGAGGAAATACAGCGCCAGGAACACGATGGTGGAGAAGAAGTCGGTAGCGAGCTTGGCGAATACGTCTTTCATCGCGATGTTGCCTCCAGCGTTTTACCTTGCCACCACGGCCTCACGGCGCGCCGGCGGAAACCGCCGATGAGGCGAATTTTGCCTGCCGGTGCTGCGGATACCATCTGGTGAAGTAGATCGCGGTGTTGCGGGCGGCGAACGCGATCGCAATGCCGATCCAGAACGGCAGGCCCGGCAGGCAGATCATCAGCAGGTTGGCCATCAGCATCAGGAGGAAGGCCGCGGCCCACGCCCAGGTGATGACATAGTTGGCGGTGAGGAAGCCGGGCAATGCGGCGGTGTCGGCGTCGACCATTTCGCGGGCATATTGCAGCGTGAACGGACGGCGGATCGCCAGCGACCCGAGCGAAATCGCGAGCACGCCGCCGTCGACCGCGAACTTCACGGCCGCACCGCTCAGCCCCGTGTCGGCCAGCGTGAGGTAGCCGCCGAGCGCGGCGAACAGGACGACCGAGCCGGCACCGAGCAGCTTGATCGAACGGCCGCGCACGACGTCATGGGCCACCACCAGGAGAGCGATCGCGGCCGCGGTAAACAGGCTTGCCGCGGCCGAGGTGACCAGCATCAGCGCCGTAAACGCGCCATAGGGGGCAAGGATCAGGAAAATCGCCATGACAGCCTCACTGACCAATCTTTACGATGTAAAGATGTGGGTAACCCTCAAGGGCGGCGACGTCAAGCTTGATCTTTACAACGTCAAGATAAAGTGATGCGCGCGGCGCGGCGCGTGAACCCCGGCCCGCGATGCCCGGGAATGACGGCTGAGCGGGGGGCGGGTTGTTGCTTCCGCCGCGCCTGCCTCACGCCGCCCCGACCCAGTTGCCGTGAAATCCGTCGGGAACCCGGTGCCCCAGCTGCACCAGCGCCACCGGGCCCGGTGCGACGTCGGTGGCGTTGAACACCGCCAGATCGCTGCGGTTCTCGCCGGCGCGCCAGACCACGGCCAACAGCCAGCCATCGGCCTCGGCGGCCTCGCTGTCGCGGGCCACGAACACCGGCTCGGAGATGGTATCGCCGGCAGGCAGCAGATATTGGGCCAGCCGCGTTCCCCTGCCGTCGACATGGACCACGCCGGAGAGCGCGCCGAACATCGGCAGGTCGGGGTTGGCGCTGGCGTACCAGCCATGGCCGCTGGCGCGACCGGCGCGGCGATCGTCGATGCGCGGGAATTCGCCGGCGATGTCGTCGAGATAGGTCTGGGTGAAGCGGTCGGTATTGCCGGTGAGATCGAAAGTCCAGCGGCACAGCCGCGCGCGCGACTTTTCGAAGTCGGTCGGCGAGCCATCGGGATGCGTGAACAGCGGCGCTTCCTCGCACTGCATGACGTCGGCAACGATGCGGTGGCCTTCCTCCCAGGCGTTCATGACGTGGAAGACGTAGCAGTTTTCGGCCCGGAACCAGACGATGCCGCTGGCAGAACCCTGTCGCTTCATGACGCCGACATAGGCGCCCTTTTCCGGCTCCCAGGCGTAAGCCGGCCGGCCCGCCATCGCGCGCTCCATGCTGCCGGTGATGGGCAGCACCGGAAACAGCAGGTGATTTTCGGTGACGATGAAGTCGTGCACCATGCTGGCGTAGGGCGCCTCGAAGCGATCGAACCGCGTCACCGCGCCGGACGCATCGACGGATCCGAACGAGAGCGTAGGGGTAAACGGTCCGCCCGCATTGTAGCCGAAGAACACCATCTCGCCGGTGACCGGATCGATCTTCGGATGCGCCGTGAACGGCCCGGCAATGCCGCCGCCGTAATTGCAGTAGCCGCGGCGGCCGAGCGTGCCGGGCTCGATCTCGGTCGGCGGATGGCCTTCCTCCAGCGCCAGCAGGCGCCCGGCATGAAAGATGATGTTGGTGTTGGCGACGCCCTCGTCCCGGGGGGTCGATGCCGGTGCGCCCGGCAGCCTGCGGCCGAAGCCGCCGAACAGCGCGCGGCCGGCGTCATGTTCGGCCTGCCACTTCGGGGTCCGGATCCAGCGGTTGCGGTAGCTGGCGCGGCCATTCTGAAGTTGGAAGGCGTGCAGCATGCCGTCGCCGACGAACCAGTGCGCGCCCGGCGCCTCGAATTGCGGATTGGGACCGTTGCGATAAAGCGTGCCGTTGAGCTCGCGCGGCAAGTCGCCGACGACTTTCAGAAACGGCGCATCGCATTCAAACGGAATCGGCGCCCGGTTGGTCCGCGCGGTTTCGATCGCCTCTGGCTGCTGCATCGGTCGCTCCCAAGTTATCTTTACATCGTAAAGATACGCTAGAGGAGCATTCGATGGCCGTCAAGTGAAATCTTTACAGTGTCAAAATCATGACCTATAACACGCCGATGATGAAAAGACCCGGCAAGGCCCTGACCCGCGTCCGACCTGGTTCCGGCGGCATAGCGCCGCCGCGCAAAGGCGGCACCGGCCGGACCGCGCGAAAGCGGGGCGGCGACCGGACCGCGACGGCAGGCGAAAGCGCGCCATATCATCACGGCGCGCTGAGCGACGCCTTGCTCGAGGCGGCGGAAAGGGTGCTCGAACGCGACGGCCTGGCCGGGCTGACGCTGCGCGCGGTGGCGCGCGAGGCCGGCGTGTCGCATGCCGCCCCGACCCATCATTTCGGCGACCTCACCGGCCTGGTCAGCGAACTCGCCGCAATCGGATTCCGCCAATTCAGCGCCGCAATGGCGGCGGCCGGCGCTACCGGCAAGGCCCTGGCCCGCGCCAAAGCCTATGTCGGCTATGCGCAGGCGCATCCCGGCATGTACGGACTGATGTTTCGCAGCGAGCGTCTCGATATGAAACGGCCGTCGCTGCACGAGGCCGCCGAGGCCGCGTTCGCGGGATTGACCGGGGTGGTCGGCGCCAGCCGCCAGGAGCGGATTTCAGAACAGGCACTGTCGCTGGAACAGGGCGCGGCGATCGCCCGGGCATGGTCGCTGGTGCACGGTTTCACCACCCTGCTGCTCGATGACCGGCTGTCCGACATTCTGCGCCGGCTTCCCAAAGGCATCGACGCCGAAACCCTGCTGGAGGCGATGCTGATGCAGCCGGTCGGCCTGGCGCCGGGACCGTGATCGGCGCTCCGGCCCGGCTGCAGGATCGCGCCGCGGCGGTTGACCGCGGCGCCCCGGAACCCGCCGCCCGGTATCACGCAATCTGGGGAAGGTTTGCCGCGGACGCGCGAAACACCTGACATTCCAGCGGAATCGTTTTAGAACAGCGGCTTCGCGACTTATCGCCTTCATCAGCGTCAGTTCTCAATCGATCATGCCTGCCATTTCGCCGAACAAGCCTTATCGTGTCGGCCGCTCCCGCACCGGGCTCGGCCTGTTTGCCACCAAACCGATCAAGAAGGGCGCCAAAATCGTCCGCTATTTTGGTCCGTTGCTGGATTCCAGGAAGAAGAAGGACGACGCGGTCGAGAACAAATATCTGTTCGAGCTCAACGGTCGCTGGACCATCGACGGTTCGGTGCGCAAGAACATCGCCCGCTATATCAATCATGCCTGCAAGCCGAACGCCGAATCCGACGTCAACCCGCGCAAGCGCAAGGTCGTGATCCGCGCCATCAAGAAGATCGAGCCGGGCGAGGAGATCAACTACGATTACGGCACCGACTACTTCAAGGCGTATCTGAAGCCGATCGGCTGCAAATGCGACGCCTGCGAAAAAAAGCGCAAGAAGAAGCGCGCCGAAGCGAGGGCGGAAAAACTCCGGCTGAAGGCCAAGGCGGAGCGCAAGGCCTTGAAGGAAGCCGAAAAGCAGGCGGCCAAAGCCAGCCGGGAGCTCCAGCAAAGGCGCAAGCGGAAGCGGACATTGAAGCCGGGGCTCAACGGCAAGGCGCGGCACGCCGGCGGCCAGCTGCTGAACGGCCACGGCGTAAAATCCGTCCGCAAGGCCGGCGCCGCGAAGTCCGGGATGCCCGCCAGCGCCGGCGGCAGGCAGGCGCAGCAGCGCCACACTTCGGCTTAGCGGAGCGATTCCACGAACCCCCATGGGAATGTCATTCCGGGCTCGCGCGCGCCGCGCTTGGTGCGTCACCCGCGCCCCGCAATGACATTTTCGGGTTGATCGTTGCTGCGACCGAATGATTTGAGCTTCGAACGCTGAACCCGGCTTGCGGTCGCCCATCCTGGGCGGCGATCGTCGTTGGTTCGCTTGACAATCTCTATCCTGATTTTGTCAGGCCGCCGCCCCGCCGCAGCCCGACATAGTGCTGCTCGGCCACGACGCCCACCGGCATGTGGATCACGGCGGTTCGGGCAGTCGCCGGAATGCGAGGCGTGCTGACAGGGATCGAGGGGCCATTCGATTACCTCGCAGGTCATGGAAGGCGTGAAATCCGCATGCTAGATTTTCCCGCATGAACGCAACAAATGCCGCGGCGCACGCCGAGAAGAGCCGGCCGGTCCATGTCGGCGATCACTTGCGGCAATGGCGGCAGCGCCGCCATCTCAGCCAGCTCGATCTCGCCGGGGACGCCGAAATTTCCGCGCGCCATCTCAGTTTCGTCGAGACCGGCCGCGCCGCGCCGTCGCGCGACATGGTGCTGAAGCTCGCCGAGCGGCTCGACGTGCCCTTGCGCGAGCGCAACGTGCTGCTGGTGGCGGCCGGGTTCGCGCCGGCGTTTCCGCAACGGCCGCTGCAAGATCCCGCGCTGAAAGCGGCGCGGGCTGCGGTCGATCTCGTGCTCCGGGCGCACGAGCCCAATCCGGCATTGGCGGTCGACCGCCACTGGAATCTGGTCTCGGCCAACCGCATGGTGACGCCGCTGTTGGAGGGCATCCCGGCGCGGCTGCTGGGCCGGCCCGTCAACGTGCTGCGGCTGAGCTTTCATCCGGAGGCGCTGGCAGCGCGCACCGTCAATCTTGCCGAATGGTGCGGGCATCTCAAGGAGCGGCTGCACCGGCAGTGCGAACAGACCGCCGATCCCGAACTGATCAAGCTCTATCACGAAATCAGGGCCTATCCGGTCCCGGCGCGGTCGGCGCCGCTGCCGGCCGACGCCGTCGCGATACCGTTCAGGATGCGGCTCGGCGGCGAGGTGCTGAGCTTCTTTTCCACCACCATGATCTTCGGCACGCCGGTCGACATCACGCTGTCGGAACTGGCGCTGGAAACGTTCTTTCCGGCCGACGATTCCACCGCCAGCCGGATGCGGGGCATGGCGGCCAATCTCAAATAGCGCCTTGCCTGCGCTGCGGTCGCTGATTATCTCTGGGACTCGCCTAGCGAGGACGCCGCCATGAGCAGCCTGAAACCGCTTCAGATCGACATCGTCTCCGACGTGGTGTGCCCGTGGTGCTATATCGGCAAGCGCCGCATCGAAAACGCGCTGGCGCTGGTGCCTGACGTTCCCGTCGAAATCCACTGGCGGCCGTTCTTTCTCAATTCCTGGGTGCCGCGCGAGGGCATCGGCCGCGACGAATACCTCACCGCGAAATTCGGCTCTGTGGAAGCCTACAAGGGCATCGCCGGCCGGGTGGTCGCCGCCGCCGGCGAAGAAGGCCTCGTCTACCGGCCGGAGCTGGTACGGCGCCAGCCCAACACCATCGATTGCCACCGCCTGATTCACTGGGCCGACGCCTTGGGCAAATCCGCCGCGATGAAACAGCGGCTGATGGAATTGTATTTCCGCGACGGCGGCGATCTCACCGATACCGGAGTGCTGGTGCAGGCGGCGGCCGATTGCGGGCTGGATGCCGAAGAGGTGCGCCGGCGCCTGGCCACCGACGAGGACGTCGAACTGATTTCGGCGCAGGCCAAGGACGCGTCCGACAAGGGCATTTCCGGCGTGCCGACCTTCGTGTTCGCGCAGAAATATGCGGTGTCCGGCGCCCAGCCGGCCGACCAGCTCGCCCGCGCCATCCGCCAGGTCTCGGCTGAGGTGAACGCGCAAGCGGCGGAGTAGGGTGCAAACCCGCAGCGTCCTCTTGATATAGTTCTTATTTGTAGCTACAATAATTAGATGAAGATCACGTTCGATCCGGTCAAGCGTGCTATGGCGCTCGCGGACCGCGGGCTTGATTTTGAGGATGCGGCAGAGCTGTTTCGCGGCGATACCTTGGACTTTCCTGACGACCGCCGGGACTATGGCGAGTTGCGCATGCTCACGGTCGGCCATCTTCACGGACGCATGGTGATCGTGATCTGGACACCGCGCGGAAACGCGCGGCGCGTGATCTCGATGAGGAAAGCAAATGCCCGCGAAAAAGCGCGTTTTGAAAAGCGATTTGAAAAAGGTTGACAGCCATGTCGTGCAGCCGCGCGAATATGATGAAATTCCCGAATTGACGGCAGAATGGTTTGCGTCGGCCGACCATCATCGTGGCGGCAAGCTGGTTCGGCGCGGCCGTCCGAAATCCGACGATCCGAAACAGCTTGTCTCGCTGCGGCTCGATGCCGATGTCCTGCGATGGTTCAAGCGCAGCGGCGCGGGATATCAGTCGCGCATTGGCGACGTCCTCAGGCGTCATGTTCAGCAGAGTACCGCGCGCAAGAAGAAGGCGGGGTAGTCGCTTCCGCATTCGCGGCAGTAATCACCGACCTTATGTCGGTGGAATTGCTGCCGGCGGTTTCCCCCGGCGGTTGCGGATCAGGCGAACGGCCCACCGCGCCGGCGCGCGGACCAGGCTGCGCAACCTCATGGCGGCGTGGATCAGCCAGATGGCCGGATCATTGCGCCGCAGCGGAATCAGCACGTCACCGATGGCGAAGCGGCCGCGCCAGATCGGGTTGATCATCGGATGATCCGGCGTGGCGGTGGAATCCGCCGATGCGATCGCCGGGTCGGCGCAGAGATGCCGGGTCAGATCCAGCGTCAGCTGGACCCCGGGCGAGAATTTCGCAAACCGCTCGTCGACGCCGAGCTTGAAGTAGAATGCGCGATCCTGATGCCGCAGCACGATCGCGGCCGCGACCGGCGTGTTGCCGGCGTGCAAGCTCACGATCTCGCATTGGCCGGATGCGGCGAGGGCCATGGTGGCGCGACGGACAAAACTGGCGTCGCCGGCGTGCTGCAGTAGCGCGGTGCCGGCCTTTCCTTTCCAGCCGCTGGCCTCCAGCGCCAGGAACTGCTCGACCGCGGCTGCGACCTGCTGCGGCGTCCGCGCCACCTGGAAAACCACGGCGCCGTGGCCGGCGAGGCGGTTGCGCTGGCGGCGCAGCTCCTTCATTTTCTTGGGCCCGAGCCCGTCCCGCAGCACCCGCTCGGCATCCCCGGTCGCATCGAGGCTGGCGCGCACCAGCGATCGCAGCCGTTTTGGCTTCAGCCCGTCCTGCCGCAAGACCTCGGTGAAGGCGTGGACGGTGGCGCCGTCGAGTGCGGCATCGCGCAGGATCAGCGCATGGGCGCCCGACAGGCGCGCCTGCCGCACCAATTTCATCGCCGCCTCGCAGGCCATGTCGCGATCGAGCAGCGGCGTGCCCAGCGTGCCATAGGGATCGGCGCTGACCAGCGCGGGCAGCGGAATCCGGCAGGCGCGCCACAGTGAAATCGCGGGCAGCAGGCCGATCAGCCGCGCGGCGCTCCCCGGCGCCGGCGAGACCTCGCTCCAGGCGCTCAGCGCGAAGGCACCGGTGCGGCCCGGTGCGGTGGCATTCACCGCCAATTCCCAGCCGGGCAGATAATAGCCATTCGGCTCGATGGCGCGCTCGGCGAGCTGCCGCCATGACTCGGCGGTCACGGTCGTGAGCGGCGCAAACGCATCGCCGGGCACGGCGGAGCGCTCGCCGCCGGCGTGTTGCGCAGGCCTGCGACCGATCGCGGCTGGATTTGCAATCTCGACCACGTCCCGTTCCCCGTTCGCGGGTGGACCCGCGTCATCGGCGGAAGGCTAGCGCAAAGATTGGAAATTACCGTTGGCGCCGGGATTCAATTCGAGCGGTAATGTTAACGGGCTGTTGACCATGCCGGCCGGCGGCTTACGCCGACAGCGAGGCCGGATTGCTTCGGCCCGGCACCGCGGCCAGCAGCTCCCGGGTATAGGGATGCTCGGGCGCTGCGAACAGCGTCGCGGTCGGCTTCAGCTCGACGATGACGCCGCGCTGCATCACCGCGATGCGGTCGCAGATCTGCGCCGCCACGCGCAGGTCGTGGGTAATGAACAGCATCGAAAGCCGCAGCCGGATCTTGAGGTCTTCCAGAAGGTCGAGCACCTGCGCCTGCACCGAGACGTCGAGTGCGGAGACGGCTTCGTCGGCGACCAGGATTTCCGGGTCGAGCGCCAGGGCGCGCGCGATGCCGATGCGCTGCCGCTGGCCGCCGGAGAATTCATGCGGATAGCGTTGCATCGCGCCGGCATCGAGGCCGACCAGCGCCAGGAGATCGCGGGCGCGGGCTTGCGCCACGGCAGGGTCGGCGCCATGCGCGATCGGCCCGTCGCTGATGATCTGGCCGACCTTGCGGCGCGGATTGAGCGAGGCAAACGGATCCTGGAAGATCATCTGGATGCGGCGGCGCTGGTCGCGCAGCGGCTTGCCCGCAAGCCGCGTCAGATCGACGTCGCCGATCCGCACGGTGCCGCGGTCGGCATCGATCAGCCGCATCACCAGGCGCGCCACCGACGATTTGCCGGAGCCGGACTCGCCGACCAGCCCGAGCGTCTCGCCGTGAAGAATGCTGAAGTTCACCTGGTTCGCCGCCTGCACCCTGCGGTCGGGCTTGAACCAGCCGCCCGGGGTGACAAAGGTCTTGTCGAGGCCGATCACGTCGAGCGCCCTGTTGCGATCGGCCAAGGGCGCGCGTTGCGGCGGCGTGAGCGAAGGCACCGCGGCGAGCAGGGCCCTGGTGTAGGGATGCTGCGGATGATGCAGCACCGTCGCCGCGCGACCCTGCTCGACCACCTGTCCATGCCGCAGCACCACGACGCGGTCGGCGATGTCGGCAACCACGCCGAAATCGTGGGTGATGAACATCACGGCCATGTTGCGGCGGCGCTGCAGGTCGCGGATCAGTTTCAGGATTTGCGCCTGGGTGGTGACGTCGAGCGCGGTGGTCGGC
>Ga0302202_10000657_pt1 | contig 45187 bp, 24 predicted proteins | sample II_Bog_N3_3_FD_194579 | JGI IMG/M metagenome (GOLD analysis project Ga0302202, IMG submission 194579) | Peat permafrost microbial communities from Stordalen Mire near Abisko, Sweden - II_Bog_N3_3 | ecosystem: Environmental > Terrestrial > Soil > Wetlands > Peat | place: Sweden: Abisko...
ACCGTAGAGGACGAGATCGATGGAGATAAGGCGCTCGAAGGAGAGGCCAAGCGCCAGGGCCCATGCGGCTGCGCAGAGCAGGACCGAGGCCCATGGAACCGGGGCGCGGTTGGGACGGGCAGAGGATGTGCGGGTGAGGAAGCGCGGGAGCAGTCCGTCCTGGGCGAGGGCGTAGGGCACGCGCGCATAGCTGAGCATGAGGGCGTTGAACATTCCCGCGCCGCTGAGCATTCCTCCGAAGACGACGGCGAGAGCGAGGATGGTTCCGAGGAGACCGGGGCCAAGGATGGACCGTGCGGCGTCGGTCCACGCGCCGGTGGTGAACTGGCTGGCGGGAACGCCGCTGATGCCGACGGCCGCAAGCGGGACAATATATGTTGCGGCAACCAGCGCAGCCGAGATCAGCATGGCGCGCGGGTAGTTTCGCTGAGGAGATTCCACCTCCTGGGCGACGGTGGAGGCGTTGTCCCATCCCATGTAGTTCCATAAAGCAATGGAGACGGCACCGGCGAGGGAGGGCGCGGCGACGGGCGCGCGGAGCAAGGTGAGCGAGTTGCGGAGGTGGTCTGTTAAAGAAAGGATGCCGGTGGCGTGAGCGAAGAGCCCCTTCCAGAGGCCGGCTGCGACCAGGACGACGAAGGGGGCGAGCAGAACGGTGAAGAAGCCGATGGATCCCTCGCCGACGGACTTGGCCCCGCGCAGGTTCCAGGCGGCGCAGGCGAGGACGACGGCCAGCTCCCAGAGCGTGGCGCGGGACCCAGAGGTGAGGTTGGGCGCGACGCGGGAGAGATAGAGGACGAAGATGACGGGGTAGATGGCCATGTCGAAGACGCTGGCTGTGAGCGAGAGCCATGCCTCCTGAAATCCCCAGAAGGGGCCGAGGGCGCGGCGTACCCAGCAGTAGTAGCCGCCCTCCTGCGGCAGGGCGGCGGCGAGCTCGCCGACCATGAGCGCGGTGGGCAGGCTCCAGACCAGCGGGATGAGGAGCAGGAGGAGGAGGGCGCGGCCGTAGCCGACGTCTCCGAGGATGTCTTCCAGGCCGTAGGGGCCACCGGCTACCATGAAGTAGGTGGCTGCGACGAGCGGGAGCAGACGCATCTTGCTGTTTGGTTTGCGCACGCGCCGGCCTCCGGGGAAGATTTGCTGTTGAGGAGAATTTACCTGAAGCGGGAGGAAAAGCGCAGGCCGGTCAATGGCGCAGGTGAGATTGCGATGGAAAGAAAACTGGACGGGAGGCTTGCTTCATGACGCGGGAGTGGGGAAACTGTTTATAATCGGGAGATCCCGGCACGCGCTCAAGAGCGAGTTGCGGGGAGGGTTGGAGAGATGGCCGAGTGGCTGAAGGCGGCGGTTTGCTAAACCGTTGTAGGACCAAAAGTTCTACCGGGGGTTCGAATCCCCCTCTCTCCGCCACGTAGTCTTAAGCTATTTATTTTCTTCAGATTATATCGAAGAAACAGCGCACAGCCGGGCAATTTCTGCGAGGTTGTTCCACCAGAGAATCTCCGCTGCTGCCGGAATGCCGCCCGAGAAAGGGCCGTTTCTCTGATCGGACTTTCGAAGGTCCGTTTTTATAAGAAGTCGTTGGTTCGGTTCGGTGGCATACATTTCCCATATGAACTGTTTTCAAGTTGCTCCGAAACAAATAGCAATCATTCTCATATGGACAGACCCCTACGAAGCGCTGGAAGAGCGTGGAGCGTAGTACACGATTCGGATTCCAGCCAACGACCGCCGGATGCGGATATCGCGGAGTTGATGAGTCGGGTGGTGGGCTGCCTGGCACCACAAGCGAAGGATGGGTAGCGGTACGGGTCCAAATTGCGCGTCGTCCGCCCTGAGTTGGCGACCGTAGAGGAATAGAGCGCCCGGCAGACGGTCCTCCTACGGCTGCCACAGGGAATCTCATCCAGGGCACTGGCAGCACCGCTCATGGATGTCTTTCATGAAGCCGCAAAAAAAAATAGATCGTATGGAATCTGTGTGCATCAAAAGGGGGCTTCAGATTAAAAAATTCCAATTTTGAGCGGAACCCTGCCCTCCCAGCGGGCCATTGCGGAGTATAGGAACGCTGCACTGCCATCTTCGATCCAAGAGATCGAAGGCGGACGCAACTCAACCCTAGCAATGGAGAATGCAGATTATGTTTGACTGCTCCCCCGCTGACCACGCCCGCTCGTTTTTCGCTCAACTCTGCAAAACACGCTTTACCGGATTCGCCAGCCGAACTGAGGCCCGGAACATTTCGCCGAGGCAGGAATGCCCTGCGGCGGAGAGCCTGGGCAGCGAAACTGTGCGCGAAAGCGAATGCGCGCAGACCTCTTTGAGAGCGGGATTTGGCGACATGGGGAAGAAGTGTGTGCGGCTGGCGATGGCTGGCGCGGCGTTGGGGATGCTAATGCTGAGCGGCGCGCAGAGTTCGCAGGCGCAGACGGCGCAGCCGGGCGCAAGCGTGACATCGATTTACACCGATCTGGCTGAAGGCGCAGCAATCGATGCTTCCGGAAATGTCTATAGTGGGACCGACTCCGGCACCGGTATCTGGAAGTCCACCTACAGCAACGGCTCGTACACAACGGTGAATATCGGGGCCCTCGGGGTGAGTTTGACCGGCGACAACATCTTCGCCCTTGCGATCGACTCCTCCGGCAACATCTATGCAGCGAACCAGGGTGGCGGGACCATTATCAAGATCGTACCCGGCAGCGGTGGGACCTATACGGCGACGACCATCATCACGGGCATATCCGGCGGTTCGGGAACGTCCGGCGTGGCAGTGGATGCGTACGGGAACATCTACACCAACAACTACGGCAACTCTCTATACAAATACATCTATTCCGGCGGCGCCTATACGCAGCATGTGATCGCGAGCAACTTCAGCCTGGCAAGAGGCATGGCGGTAGATAACAACGGATATATCTACCAGACCGATGAGAGCGCAAACCAGGTCCGTGTGTTTATCCCCTCGGGCTCGATTGCGACTACAACAACCTATACGGCCGGAACTGTGTTTACCGGACTTTCATCGCCCGCCGGAGTCGCAGTCAAGAATGGCATCGTATACATCGGAAACGGTACGGAACTGCTGCAGGAGACGCCGAACGGCAGTGGTGGGTATACCCAATCCGTGGTGGCAACCGGTTTTGACGCGCTGCGCGGCATTGCGCCGGACAACTCCGGAAACATCTTTGTCTCCGATCTGGACCTCGGCCTCAAGAAGGTGACCAATGCCCTGCAGGACTTCGGCACGGTGACAGTCGGCACGACCTCCACGCAGCAGTCGATTGCGTTTGAAGTGCTTACGGCTGGAACTTTGGGAACGCCCGTGGTGCTGACCAAAGGCGTCACCGGACTCGACTTCAAGCTGGGTACGGGCAGCACCTGCGTGGGGAGCCTTGCCGCGAATACAGCCTGCGTGGTCAATGTCACGTTCACGCCGCAGTACGCGGGTGAGCGCTACGGCGCGGTGGAGCTGACCAATAGCAGCGGCGCTGTGATCGCAACCTCTCTGATGCAGGGGAACGGTAGCGGGCCGCAGGTGACCTATAGCCCAGGCGTCATCACCACCGTGGCTGGCACAGGCGTGGCGGGCTTTAACGGCAACGGCATCGCGGCCACCAGCGCGGAGATCCACGCGGACGACAATGGCCCTGCGATGGATGGCGCGGGCAATCTGTACTTTGGGGATTTATACAACTACGAAGTGCGCAAAGTGACGGCGGCGACGGGCCTCATCAGTACGGTGGCTGGCACAGGCGCAGCGGGCTATAACGGCGACAACATCGCGGCCACCAGCGCTACGGTAGCGCCCGAGTCGGTTGCCATCGACGGGGCGGGCAACATCTATATTGCAGACGGCGGCAACAACCGCATCCGCAAGGTGACGGCGGCGACAGGCCTGATCAGCACGATCGCGGGCACGGGCGCGTCGGGCTATAACGGCGACAACATCGCGGCCGCCACCGCGCAGGTGGGCAACCCCTATGAAATCGCGGTGGATGGATTGGGCAATGTGTTCATCTCGGACACCGCGAACCATCGCATCCGCGAGGTGTCCGCGGCGACGGGCATTATCACCACTGTTGCGGGCACGGGCACGGGGGGCTATAGCGGCGACAACGGCGCGGCCACCAGCGCGGAGATAAGCAATCCGCGCGGCATCGCAGTGGATGCGACGGACAATCTGTACATCGCGGACTACGGCAATGAACGCATCCGCAAGGTGTCGAATACAGGGATTATCACCACGGTTGCGGGCAACGGCAGCGGCGGCTATAACGGCGACAATATCGCGGCCACCAGCGCAGAGCTGAACATCCCGCTGGGAGTTGCCGTGGATGCCGCTGGCGATCTCTACATTGCGGACGCGGGCAACAATCGCGTGCGCGAAGTGATCGCAGCGACGGGCGTCATCACCACAGTGGCGGGCAACGGCACTGGAGGATTCAGCGGAGACGATGGCGCGGCCACCAGCGCGGAGTTGAACGGCGACCATGCTCTTACGCTGGACAATACTGGCGACATTTACCTCACCGACTCCGGCAACGAACGTATCCGCAAGGTGACGGTGACGGCGGCGGCGCCCTTCGCATTCGCCAACACGTACGTCTACAGCCCGAGCGCGGACAGCCCGAAGACGGAGACGATCGCCAACATCGGCAACGCCGCGCTGACCTTTGAAGTGCCGGGCGTAGGCACGAATCCGAGCGTCTCCTCAGGCTTCTCGATCAGTAACAGTTCGACCTGCCCGCTGCTTTCGACGCTATCGAGCGCCGGGACGCTGGGTGCGGGCGCGTCCTGCACGGACTTGATCAGCTTTACGCCCCAGGTGGTTGGCACCATCGGCGGATCGGCCATTACGACGGACAATACGCTGAATGTCGCGAATAGCACGCAGTCCGTTGGCTTGAGCGGCACCTCTTTGCCGCTGCTGATCAAGACGATCACGTTCCCGCAGCCAACGACGCCGGTGACGGTCGATAGCACGGCAACCCTGGGCGCGACCGCCAGCAATGGCGACCCTGTCACCTACAGCATCACATCCGGCGCGGCAACCATCAACGGGTCGACGATCACCTATACCAATACGGGGACGGTGACGATTGCGGCGAACTCAGCGGAGACCTTTGACTACGCAGCAGCAGAGACGGTGTCGGTCAGTGTCGTGGTGAACGCGGCGGCCAGTTCCTATGCGGCGCCAGACGAACCCGTAGGCAGCGCCTCTGCAACCCAGACCGCGACCGTGAACTTCACCACCGCCGGTACGCTGGGTGCGATCAATGTGGTCACCAAGGGCGCGCCGAACCTCGACTTCAACTTCGTCAGCGGCGGCACCTGCGCCACGGGTACGGCTTACACCGCAGGCCAGGCCTGCACCGTGCTGTACAGCTTTACGCCTTTGTACCCCGGCGCGCGTGAAGGCGCAGTGGTGCTAGAGACCAGTGGCGGCGCGGTGCTGGGCACATCGTATCTCGGCGGCACCGGCATTGCTCCGCTCGGCCTGTTTACCACCACCTCGCAGACCCTGAGCGTCACGGGCCTGAGCGGCGCGCGCGGGCTGAGCGCGGACGGCTACGGCAACCTGTACGTGCTTGAGACCGGCAATGCCAAGGTGGACGAGATTGCGGCGGGCACCAACAACGTCACCACGCTGACGACCATCGCCGGCACCGGTTCGGGCGGTACCGCCGTGGATGGCGCAGGCAACCTGTATGTGGGCGCCACGGGGGCGCAAGCCATCTACGAGCTGGTCGGGGGCAAGCTGCCCGCGATCACCGTGGTCACCGGCACCTGCGGCAGCGACGACAACCTTGTGGTGGATGGCGCAGGCAACCTGTACTTCAGTTGCTATACGTCGCAGGGAGGCGCGATCTACAAGGTGGATGCGGTCAGCCATGCCTTGACGCAACTGCTTCCCGGTGGGCTGGGCCATCGCTTTGTGGCCATGGCGGCGGATGCGGCTGGCAACATCTATGCGCCCGACTTCAGTAACGCTGTACTTTACGAACTGCCCTTCGGAAGCAACAGTTTGACCACGCTGGTTAGCGGCGGCGCGCTCTACCAACCGCACGGCGTGGCAGTGGACCCAGCAGGGAACATTTACGTCACCAACATCAACGGAAGCAACATACTGCGCTACGCGGCTGGCACACACGCCCTCACCACACTGCCTGCCGCGGGCCAGCGCGGCATCGCCATCGACGGCAAAGGCGATCTCTTTACCCTTACCAGCGACTCCACTATTGCCGAATACGCCCGCACCACCGCGCCGGGCCTCACCTTCCCCAATACAAAATACGGCGCCAGCAGCAATTCGCTGCAGACGGTCGAATTCGAAAATGACGGCAATGCGGCGCTGGCCATCACGAGTTACAGCGCTACCGCGAACTTCAATGTGGGCGGATCGGGCAACACCTGCGCGGCCGGTTCTCTTGCCTCAGGCGCAAGCTGCTTTGTCGGCGCTCAATTCGCCCCAACCGCGGTTGGTTCGCTGACCGGTACTGCCATCATTGTCGATAACACGCTGGGTATTGCCGGCACCTCGCAGAACATCCCACTCTCAGGTACTGCAACTCAGGCGACACCGGCAATCACATGGCCGACACCGGCTGCGATCACGTACGGCGTGGCGCTGAGCGGGACGCAGTTGAATGCTAGCTCGACTGTGGCTGGAACGTTCAGCTATAGCCCAGCCTCGGGCGTCTTGACGGTTGGTTCGCATCTGTTGTCGGTGACTTTCACCCCGACGGATGGGACCGATTACACCTCGGCAACCTCGTCTGTGACGCTGACGGTGAACCAGGCGACGCCGGCGATTACATGGGCCACACCGTCTGCGATCACCTACGGAACGGCGCTGAGCGGGACGCAGTTGGATGCAAGCTCGACTGTGGCTGGAACATTCAGCTATAGCCCGGCTGGCGGCGTGTTGACTGCCGGATCGCATCTGCTGTCGGTGACTTTTACGCCGACCGATGGGACGGACTACACCTCGGCAACCTCGTCTGTGACGCTGACGGTGAACCAGGCGACGCAGGCAATTACGTTTACGCCGCCACCCTCCGTGGTGCTGTATGGAGTAGCGCCGATCGCGCTGAGCGCAATCGGCGGAGCATCGGGCAATGCCGTGGTCTTCAGCGTTCTCTCCGGACCGGCTTCGATCAACGGCAACCAGCTGACGATTACCGGCACGGGCACCGTGGTGATCGCGGCGGACCAGCTGGGCAACACGAATTACACGGCAGCGTCGGAAGTGACGCAGAGCGTACTGGTCAATCAGGCGCCGCAGGCAATTACATTTACGGCGCCATCCGTGGTGCTGTACGGAGTAGCTCCGATCACGCTGAGCGCAACCGGGGGGGCATCGGGTAATCCCGTAGTGTTCAGCGTTCTCTCCGGACCGGCTTCCATCAACGGCAACCAGTTGACGATTACCGGCACGGGCCCCGTGGTGATCGCGGCGGACCAGTTGGGCAATACGAACTACACCGCAGCGGCAGAGGTGACGCAGTCGGTGACTGTTCTGCCCATCGTTTACATGGCGCCAACGGAACCTGTAGGAACGGCCAGCGGAACACAGACGGCAACCCTGCTCTTCAACTCCAGCTTCACGCTGGGATCGATCAACGTTCTCACCCAGGGAGCGCCTGGTCTTGACTTCAATACAGCCGGTGGGGGCACCTGTGCCGTAGGATCGTCCTACTCGGCCGGCCAGACCTGCACGGTGAACTACACCTTTACGCCGATAGCGCCGGGCACGCGGTTTGGCGCCATCACGATCGTTGACAACAGCTCCAACCTGCAGGCCAGCCTCTACCTGATCGGCAGCGGCACAGGGCCGCTGGCATTGTTCAGCAACGGCGGACAGAGCGCCTTCCAGAACACCTCCGGCGCTCTGAATGGGATTACTACGGATGCCTCCGGCAATGTTTACTACACGACCTTCAATACCAACAACAATGGCGTGTACAAGGTCGCCGTCGGTAGTGGAATACCAACCCAGCTCATCGGGGGCCTTTCGCTCGGTGATGGTGTGGCGATCGACGGCGCGGGCAATGTCTTCTATACGGACTACAACGCCGGGACGGTCAATGAACTTCTGGGCGGGAGCGGAACTCCCATTCTGATTGCGACTGAGCCGAGCCCGGAAGGACTGGCATTCGATGCTCAGGGAAACCTGTATGTAGTTGTCTCTGGGAACCAGAACGTCGTGAAATTGCTGGCAGGCAGCTTCGCGCCCTCGACGACCTACGGAACCGGCCTCGCTCATCCGCAGAGCGTTGCGGTTGACGCCGCGGGGAATGTCTACATCACGGACCGGGATGGCGGGCAAGTAGTTGTGGTCACGCCTGACGGAGCAACCCAGACCCCCATTGCCACCGGGCTGAGTATACCGGCTGGAATCACGCTGGATGCCGCCGGAAACATCTACGTCGCCGCGATCGGCAGCGCGGAAGTGGAAGAGTTTGCGGCTGGCACATATACGCCGACCACTCTTGGTTCCTTTGTGCAACCGGCCTTTGTCGCGCTCGATCCCAGCGGCAATGTTCTTGTGGCCGACCGCGGCACCAACTCCATCCAGCAGCTGACCAGGGCCACGCCCGCGCCGCTGAGCTTCGCCACCACCAGCGAAGGCTCCACCAGCAGCGACAGCCCGCAGACGGTGACGCTGACCAACGATGGCAACGCTTCGCTGGTACTGAGCGGCCTGGCGACGGCATCGGCGAACTTCTCGCTGAGCGGCTCATCGACGTGCAGCTCCAGCACAACCCTGGCGATCAACGGCGCATGCACCATCGGTGTGAACTTTGCGCCGACGGTCCCCGGCAGCCCGCTGACGGACGCTGTGACGATCGCGGACAACAACCTGAATGTCGTGGGCGCCGTGCAGACGGAGCCGCTGAGCGGCACGGGCACGCAGCAGACCGCAATCGTGACGGTTGCTCCGGCGACGATCAGCTACACGACGACCCCGACGACGCTGTCGGCTACCGTCGCGTATCTGGGAGCGACTGCACCAAGCGGAGCGGTGAGCTTCACCATAGATGGCAACAGTGCTGTACCGGCAACCTGCGCGGGTCCGTCTTCGCCGCTGACCTGCACGGCCAGCTACCCGACCGGGACGCTGTCGGCGACGGCGCACACGATTACCGCGACGCTTGCGGCTGACACCGACTTCGCCACTGCCTCCGGTCTGGCGACGCTGACGGTGGCGCCGATTGCGCCGACCATTACGTTTGCCGTGGCGAACCACACCTACGGCGACGCAGTGGTTACGCTGTCGGCGACGTCGAACTCCGGCGCGCCCATTACCTACTCGCTGGTAAGCGGTCCGGCAACTGTATCGGGATCGACGCTGAGCATCACCGGCGCGGGTCCGGTCACAGTGCAGGCTGCGCAGATTGCGGCCGGCAACTACATTGGCGGGTCGCAGAACGCGAGCTTCACGGTTGCGCAATTGACGCTGACCGCAGCCATCGTCGGCACCCCGACCAAGACATACGACGGGACCACGGGCGCCACGCTCACTTCGGCGAACTACCAACTCTCGCCGCTGGTGGGCTCCGATGCCATCACGGTGACGCAGCCCTCGGGCGTCTATGCATCGGCGACCGCAGGACCGGAAGGAGTTACCGCGACCCTGTCGGCGGCGAACTTCAGCGCGGTCTCCGGGCTGCTATCGAATTACATCCTCCCGGCCGTAGCAACCGGCCCGGGGACAATCACCCAGGCTGCAACCAGCTCGACGATCACCTGGAACGCGCCTGCGGCAATCACATACGGAACTGCGCTCAGCGTGGCCCAACTCAATGCAAGCTCAACCATCGCGGGCAGCTTCAGCTATAGTCCCGCGGCAGGGACGGTACTCGGCGCTGGAACGCAAACGTTGAACGTGACGTTTACGCCTACCGATGCCACTGACTACACCAACGGCAGTGCCTCGGTCACGTTGTTCGTGAACCAGGCGACGCCGACGATCACCTGGCCGACTCCGGCTGCGATCACTTATGGCGCGGGGCTGAGCGGTACGCAACTGGATGCGACAGCCTCTGTGGCTGGAACGTTCAGCTATAGCCCTGCCTCGGGCGTACTGACGGCTGGATCGCACACACTGTCAGTGACGTTCACCCCAACGGATGGGACCGATTACACCTCGGCAACCTCGACGGTTGCGCTAACGGTCAACCAGGCAACGCCGACGATCTCCTGGCCGACCCCTGTCGCGATCTCCTATGGAACGCATCTGAGTGCGACACAGCTCAATGCGACGGCCTCCGTGGCAGGCACCTTCTCCTATAACCCAGCGGCGGGGAGTGTGTTGACGGCTGGATCGCATCTGTTGTCAGTGACGTTCACGCCGACCGATGGGACGGACTACACGACGGCGACGGCAACCGTGAGCATCACGGTCGCGCCGATTGCTCTCACCATCACCTCCGGCAGTCCGACGACAATCTACGGCAGCACGTTGCCAGCGATTGTGCCCAGCTACAGCGGGTTCATCTCCGGCGACAGCGCATCCAGCCTGAGCACGCAGCCGACCTGCACGACCACGGCGACTAGCGCGAGCAATGTAGGAAGCTACCCGACCGGTTGCTCAGGCGCGGTGGATGCGAACTACATCATCAGCTACAAACCCGGTACGCTGACCGTCACGCCCGCTGTGCTCACCGTTGCCGCCAACAGGCTGACCTTTGCCTACGGCGGCGGTGACGGCGACAACGACGAAGACGACGTCACCCACCCGATGACCTACGCCATCACCGGCTTCGCGCTTGGCCAGACTGCTGCAACCGACCTTACGGGTACGCCGTCGGAGACCAGCAACACGCCCGAAGGCGGGCCGGTGGGCAGCTACACCATCACCATGGCAGCCGGAAGCCTCAAGCTGAAGTCGGCCTACAGCAGCAACTACACCATCAGCTACGTCTCCGCGCCGCTCGTCATCACCCCGGCTGTGTTGACGGTGACCGCGACCAGCCAGAGCGATGTCTACGGCGCGATCGATTCGGATAACTGTGGCCAAGTAAATCGCCACCTGACCTACACCGTCACTGGCTTCGCCTATAACCAGAGCCAGTACCAGGTGCTCAACGGCTCTCCCACGGAGACCACGACGGCTACCGCGAAGAGCAATGTTGGGTCCTACCCGATCACAATCACTCAAGGCAACCTGTCATTGCAGCGGAACTACGCCAGCAATTACACCCTGGTCTTCGTCAACGGCACGCTGACTGTAACCCCGGCCAGGTTGAACGTGGTCGCCAACTCCTATAGCCGCCAGATCAACCAGCCGAATCCGGCCTTCGGCTACACCATCAACGGCTTCGTCAACGGGGACAGCCAGACCAGCGCAACCACGGGCACACCGGCCTGCTGCTCCACGACGGCTGTTACCAGCAGCCCGGTGGGCATCTACGCCATCACCATCGCTCCAGGTAGCCTTGCGGCGAAGAACGGCAACTACACACTCAACTTCGTGAACGGTGTCCTGGTCGTCTACAACCCCAGGGACAGGAACGATGCGCACTGCGATGGCAACGGCAACTACAACTCCAATCCCCAATACGACAACAATAACTGGCCGGACAACTCCAGCTACAACTACTACTGGGGCAACGGCGGCGGCGGCCCCAATATATACCATTGAGGTAAGAAGGATTGAGATCGGTACCGGAAATGGATTAGGGCCTAAGCCATCACCATGTGGCTCGGGCCCTCGATCTTTTAACCACGCAGCACTTATCGATTCATCGCACCAGCAATGAGTCTGATGGAATTCCATCGAACCCGCAAATGGACTATTCGTTTTAGTGGTACCGCAAAGCTATATATCTTTTGATGGTGCATACCTTTCTGATAGGTCTTCGGTGTAGCGATGAAGTATCAGGTATCTCAGTATATGAATTGTTCTCCTCTTCGACTTAGCGATATTGATAGAACGTAACGCGCATCACGGTCGGCGGCTGGGACGTGTTATTTCCCGCTCCTGTGCCACGGCCGCCTCTGCCTTGGGTGCCGAGTGGTATCTGGGAGCCGGGCAGGTTGTTGTTGGCTTCGGCGGAGACGTCGTAACCGCGGCCCATGATATCGTCGCCGTTGACGCGGCGTTGCATGACCCAGATGCCGTTCTTGAATGCGCCGCGCTCCATTATGGCGGGCGCAGCGACCCTGGCGTTGGGGATGTTGTTTGGCAAAACAACGAACGGGAACGGGGCGTTGGCCGCGAAGTAATACTCATTTGGTGCGGTGTTGATGATGAGCACGAAAGGTTTGTCGAGGAAGGATAGCCCAACACTGCCGCCGCGTCCTACTGCCTGAGGCGCAGCCTGGGCAGTTGCAACAACACTGCTGCCGCGTCCTGCACCCTGAGGCGTAGCCGGGGCAGCTTCACCAGCTGCGCCGCCGCGAGTCCCTGACACGGGGGTGAAGTCAAAGACATATTGGCCCACCGCGACCTTCCCGGGATTCTGCCCCGGTTCCAGCTCGATCAGTTTGATTGCATCTGGCTTGCCTTGCGCCTCGGCAATCGCGCCCGAGATGGAGTTGATGAATTCATACGACCGCACGAACGGGTCTTCCGAGGCCACGCTCCGGCTACCGTCGACGCCGAAGGGGGAGAAGCACAGGAGTTTGAGCTGCGTAAAGCCTATCCACGCGTTGTTGGCGTTCAGTCCGGTTTCGGGATTCCAGGCGGGGTTGCCATTGCGCGAGTAGGTCTGGATGATTCCGGCGTAATCCGGCAGGTAGATGTCCGGCGACAGGATGTCGATTGCCGGCCCGCCCGCCCGCCAGATGTCATGAACCAGCGGCTCGGGCCCGCCGCTGGGATAGTCGCCCGCGCCGATGTCTGCGGGCTGCACGAGCCAGGTGTTGACATACATCGGGATCGGATATTCCTTCTTGCCCTGCGCCGCCACGTATCCGATGTAGCGGGAGTAGTTCCACGCCATGAAGATCTCATCCGTGTGGTTGAAAAGCTCGGCACCGGCCGGACGCTTAGAACGATTGGGGCTGTTGGGCACCGGTGGATCATCCGCCGGACGCTGAACGTTCTTGCCGAAGACCTGCTCCCAGGTGCCGCTCGTCCTGTCGCCTGCGGCGTCCCAAATCTTCTTCAGTTCCGGCAGCAGGTGGTCCTTGTTCTTCTGAAGATAGTCGGTCAGCTCCTTCGGGACCGGGCCGGCAAAGGCGGCATTGGCGGCGGGGCCGAAGTCCCGGGTGGTGCCCATGGTGCCGACTTCATTTTCGACCTGAAAGGCAATGACCGTATGTGTCTTGTCCACCTCGCGGATGTGTCGCATGACGGCGGCGAAGGCTGTGGCGTCGGCGTTGCGGCTGTTTTCACTCAGCGTGGAGAGTATCTCAAGAGTCTTGCCCTGGGCGTTGACCACGCGCGGGAAGCGGTCCTGGTTGGCCTTGACCCATAGAGGCGGGAAGTGCGACAAGCCGTTCTTCCAACTGGCCATCCAGAGCAGGACGAGTCGCACATTGTTGGCGCGGGCGGCTTCAATCTGATAGTCGATCATCGAGAAGTCGAACTTGCCTTCTTCGGGTTCAACCAGGTCCCAGGAAACGACCGTAAGGACGGTATTGAAATTGGCCTGCGCCAGGCGCGCGATGGTGGCCTTGGTGGCTTCGCGGTCGGACGAGGCGGTATTGGATAGTTCGCCCGCAAGGCAGATGAAGGGGCGTCCATCCACAATCAGCTTGGTCATCCCGTCGCGCTTCTCCAGGTGGGGAATGTCCTTGATGCTGACCCTGACCGGCGGCTTGTTTTCAACCGCTGCCGCTTGCAGATTCGCCGTCATGAACGCGGCGCACAGAGCCGGAACCGCAAAAGATGCTAACCGATATTTGGGTGACATGTTTGATTCTCCGTTTTGTTTCGAACTTTCACTTCGCCGAAATACAAGATGGCAAAGTTCACACAGCTTAGCACGATCCCTGATGCGAAATAATCACACGGTCGAACATCTGCGAAATCCGATGGTACGCAATAGGGGAACAGCGACATATCGGTGATCTCCGTTGACTTGGCAAGGAGGGTATCAAGAAGTCGATCCGAATCCCCTATCAGGGAATTGCTGTTCCCTGATAGCGCAGTGACCGGGCGATTGGATGCTCGAACGGCAGCTTCAGGCTTGTCCGTAATCCGCCCGGAACCTGGGACCAGCCGTTTGACCCCGCCCGAGGGACCTTTCATGGATTCGTACCAACAAACCATCGAACTCTATCGAAACCGCTACATTGAGGGAGCGTGGTCCAGCTTATGCGATATGGCCAGATGGCTTCTCGCCTTTCAGCATCTGATCGATCGTCTGAATGTCGACTAAACCGTTGCATCCGTAGATTGCCGGAAGCACTTTGCCCGGCGAGTATATTCGCCGGAGCTCAGCGACCTTTTCCGTGCCAGAACGATATGACGGAAGATACATTCGGCCCATCAGGGGATGACGTCCCCAGGCGCCGGACAGTTTATCGGCGCGTTCTTCCGTGACCAGGAAATCGCGCCGCAGCGTGGCCCGCACTTCGGACTGTTGCCTTCCTTCGCCCCAGGTCAGATACGACGACTGGTTCTTTGCATCATCCTGCAACAGGGCCAGCAGCACGCCGATCTGCAAGTCGTCGTCGGCCAACTGGTCGACTTCGGTGACGCCATGTGCGATCAGAATCGCATTGTTGGCGATTCCCTCAAACAGCGTGGCGGCACGCGTGTTCATGGTGAGGACCGTGGCCTCGAAGCCCACTTTTCCGCGGACATACAAGTCCTGCAGGTAGGCAAAGGTAGTGACGTGTCCCGGTACAACCTCGTGACTTACGAGTTGCTCAAACTCCGGATATGAGATCTGCAACGAAGCATTGATCTCGTAGGCCGCTTCGTATTGCGGAGTGCCGTCGGCGTTGCGCGCCCGGCCGAAGTAGTTCATCGAACCGGAAAACCAGGCGTCCTTGATGGGCAGGAAGTCGATGTTCGCCCGAGGCACTCGCATAAACTCCTGGGGAAGGTACGACAGCAGGTGCTTTGCGCTGAGGTTATCAAAATGGGCGATCACGGCGGCGCCCAGTGCGCGTACCGATGCCATCGGGACCACACGTTCCCGGCGCCAGGCATCGACTGCCTCCAGTAGCCCGCCCGCACTCGACGAGGAGTATCCGGCGCGGCCCAGCAATTCGGCAACGCGCTCACGCTTTCTCTCCGGCCTTGAGGGCTCAGGCAGCTTGGCCGTCGCTGCTTCAACCGAACGAGCGTAGGGCACCGGGTCACCCTTGCCGAGAAGCTCCATGGCCAGGTCCCACATGGTCTCCAGAGAAACCGCCATCCCGGTAAGGTAGGATTGGCGCAGCCCCCCGATCGAGCCTGCCTCCTGACGGATTCCAGCGATGGCCTGGGGAAGGTCTACTTGGCGTAGATACTGCTCCACTGCGTCCCGATCGACGCTCTTGCCCGAGACGCCGCCGGATTGCCGCAAACGCGCCGCTGCCGGATGCGTGTAAGCAGATGGCATCGGCTCATCGGAAAACCAGGAATCGGCAATGAATCGCCCCGTGCCCGAGGGGCACAGAACGTCACCGCCCCAAAGTGTGTCGATGGCGAGTACGGCGTTGGCAACGAACCTTCCCACTTGGTCCATCAGATCACCCTTTCCTTCCTCAAAGAACCGAACCAGAGATACAGACAGAGGCCAACAAAAAGCAGCGCGGAAACGGATTGAGAGACGGGATCGTACGAATAGAATGGGGTCCTGATCAGGTTCTCGCGATACCCTGGGATGAGCCGCAAGGCCGCGCCAAACACGCCTCCGAGTGCGCCGCCTGCCATCAGTCCCGAAGCAATGATTACACCGCGCTCACGAATCCCCTTGCCGTGCGCGCCTCCGGCTCTTTCCGAACGCTTATTCAGAAGATGCGATAAGAACCCGCCCACCAAGGCGGGAGTGTTCAGTTCCAGCGGCAGATACATCCCCAGAGCGAAGATGAGAGAAGGCTGGCCGAGCATCTCAAGTACCAGCGTAACCATCGCTCCCACACCGAATAAGAGATAGGCGACCGGCTGGTGGCTCATGAATCCCTCGACCAGGGCCTTCATGATGGAAGCCTGCGGCGATGCCAGAACCGGCCGCGGGTCTCCTGCCATCGCTTCTCCGAACTGAAACGTATGGGCCAGCAGGACGATGGTCAGCCCGGCGGCGGCCGCCGCAGCGAGGACGCCCAGAAACTTCACCTTCTCCTGCGCCGCTGGAGTGGAACCGAGCCAATAGCCGGTCTTCAGGTCGGTGATGGTTTGTCCAGAGATCGAAAGGGCCGTGCACACCATGCCCGCGATGGCCATCACGAAGAACATCCCGGTGGTTCCAGAGAGGCCGAAGCGCAGTAACACGGCCGAGGAGATGATGATGGTCAGCATCGTCATCCCCGAAACCGGATTGCGGGCCGTGGTTGCAATGGCGTTGGCCGCCACCGAAGTGAAGAAGAACGAAAAGAGCAGTGTCAACCCAAGGCCCACCGCGACTACCGTCCAGGAGACGCGGAAACCTCCAAAGAAGGCCGCCACGCCGATCGCACCCAGCACCACGCCGAGTAGGACAAAAACGATCGGCAGATCGCGGTCGGTACGCTCCGTTTGCACGGCCTCGCCATGGCGAAAGGTGCGCAACGCGATGGCAAACGATCCGGCAACCGTCCGCAGCGATTTGACGATACCGATAATGCCGGCCGTGGCAATGGCCCCCACGCCGATAAAGCGCACATAGTTGCTGTAGATCTGTACCGCGCTCATCTTCGAAACGGGAATCACTGCGGGGTATACGGAGGCGTCAATATGGTTGCCGATGAACCATATCAACGGGACTAGAACGAAATTGGAAAGAACGCCGCCTGCGCAGAGGATCATTGAACTGCGCAGGCCCATAACATAGCCAAGACCCAGGATGAAGCCTATGGCGTCGAACCTGAATACCATCCGGGCCCGTTCGGCAAGAGAATGCATTACTGGAACGAACTGAAAATCAACGTACTCTTTCCACACTTGAAATGTGGTTACGAAAAGGTCGTAAACGCCCGCGATAGCGGTTGCCTGCAGCAGCAGCTTGGCCTGCGAACCGCCTTTCTCTCCGGTAACGAGTACTTCGGTGATGGCCGTCGCCTCAGGATAAGGCAGCAGGCCGTGCATCTCACGGACGAAGTACCGCCGCAGGGGAATCAGGAAGAGAACACCGAGACAGCCGCCCGCCAAGCAGATGAAGATGGTCTGCACCGGATGAGGATCGAGGTGAAGAATGTACAGCGCCGGGAGCGTGAAAATGGCGCCGGCAACCACGCCGCCGGCTGCGCCGCCAATCCCCGTGATGATGACATTTTCAAGCAGGCTCGACCGGCGCCTGTAAATGCGTGCCAGGCCGATGGTAAGGATGGAGATGGGGATTGCGGCCTCCATCACCTGGCCAACCTTCAGTCCCGAGTATGCCGAAGCAACCGTGAAAATCGCACAAAACACAACACCCCAAAGGATCGAGCGCGACGTAAGCTCCGGCACCTTCGCCTTTGCGGGCACGATGGGCTGGTAGGATTCTCCGGGTTTCAGTGGCTGGTAGGCGTTTTCTGAAAGAGACTTCGTTTCGATATCGGCCATCGATGGATGATCCCCCTATCGGCGACGCATGGGCCAGCTATTCAAGCACTTTGGCCGACGCCAATCCAAACCGCTCTCCCGCTTCATGCACTCCCATAGGATGAATCATGGAGTTCACCACCGCGACGGAGTCAAATCAAGTGTGAAGGTCACACCGGCCTGTGACAGTCTACCTCAAGACAGGATCAGAACCCGGCTCGGTGTTCGGTTCGATTTCGTCAGGAAACTGATTTGTCTCTTTCTGGTATAGGTTCACCCGGCAGTCCATTCGAGGCTAGGGATGTAAAGTCTCTAGTCCAACCATCACCGACACGGCTTCTATCGAACAATGACGTTAATGGAATTGTCGTTCACCGCTGGCGCAGGAGATACTGAAGTGCCCAGCCAGTTGGCCCTCGGGAGGTTACGAGGCTGCCCCAGTTCACTCGCCATATCGGCATCGACTACTCCAGTGCGGAGACATCGGATTGGCGCAGTCGATGAACGCTTGATTCTGCGCTCGAAAACATATACTTAGCACGAAGGATCCCTGGTTGGCCGACGCCCGAAGTGGAGAGGAATTATGAAGAAGAGCGCAACACGCGTGTTGACTGGCATTGCTATCTTGACGGGGGTGTTCATTTTTGGCTTTGCCCTGCCACATGCAAATGCCCAGGAGGCAGAGAATCTGCCTTATATGAACCCGAACCTGCCTGCCCAGGAACGCGCAATCGACCTGGTGCATCGCATGACGATTGCAGAGAAGGCCTCGCAGTTGGTCAATCAGGCCCGTCCGATTCCGCGTCTCAAGGTTCCGGCCTACAACTTCTGGAGCGAGGCGCTGCATGGCGTCGTTAGCAACGGCACCACGGAGTTTCCTGAGCCGATCGGTCTCGCCGCGACCTTTGACGCTCCGGGGGTTCACGCTATGGGCGCCGACATTGGCGTGGAGGCGCGGGTTAGGCATATCGTAGCTGACCGCCAGGGAGGCAACGCCGCCGACGGTCTCGATTTCTGGTCCCCCAATCTGAATATCTTCCGCGATCCGCGCTGGGGCCGTGGCCAGGAGACCTATGGCGAGGACCCCTATCTCACCGGCCGCATGGGAGTCGCCTTTGTCACCGGAATACAGGGTGACGACCCCAGGTATACCCGCGCGATCGCCACGCCAAAGCATTTCGCCGTGCATAGCGGCCCCGAGCCAACCCGGCACTTTGCCGATGTGGATGTGACCAAGCACGACGAGCTCGACACCTACGAACCTGCGTTCCGCGCCGCCATCACCGAAGGCAAGGCCGGGTCCATCATGTGCTCCTACAACTCCATCAACGGCGAGCCGGGATGCGCCAATCAATTTTTGCTACAGGACCAACTGCGCGGGAAATGGGGATTCCAGGGATATGTCGTCTCCGACTGCGACGCGGTCAAGGACATCTTTACCGGGCACCACTTCCGGCCTACGCAGGCGAAATCCGCGGCCATCTCAGTGATCCGCGGCATGGATAGCGACTGCGCCGACGGCATGTCGAACACCCCCAGGGACGACAAGGACTTCCAGACATTTATCGATGCCGTTCAGCAGGGGTACCTCCCCGAGAGCGCCGTCGACACGGCTGTGGTGCGGCTCTTCACTGCTCGCATCAAGCTGGGCTTGTTCGATCCTCCGGAGATGGTTCCGTACAACAAGATCGACGAGAAGGAGATGGACAGCCCAGAGCACCGTGCATACGCCCGCAAGCTCGCCAATGAGTCGATGGTGCTTCTCAAGAACGACGGAACACTTCCCCTCAAGCCTGGGATCAAGAAGATTGCCGTCGTAGGCCCGCTCGCTGACCAGACCATTCCATTGCTCGGAAACTACGCCGGACAGCCGACGCATATCGTCTCGGTGATGGATGGCCTTCATGCGGAGTTCCCGAACGCTACCATCACGTATGTTCCGGGAACCCAGTTCCTGCGCAATGACGGCGATCCAGTGCCGGACAGCGTTTTGACCAACGCGGATGGAAAGCCCGGCCTAAAGGCGGAATATGGCGAATATCGCGGAGGCCGGCCCGGTCCCGGAGCAGCCGCCACGCCGCCGTTTGCCACGCGAAACGAGCCGAACATCAATCTGACCGAAACAAATCTGCCCTCGCAGGCTGCCGGTAAAACGTCCTTCGGCGTGCAGTGGTCAGGGTTCCTGACGCCTCCGGATTCCGGTGACTACCTGATCGGCCTGCGCGCCCAGGGATTTGCGCGACTGTCGGTCGACGGCAAACAGGTGGCGACGGCAGGCAGATCGAACGGGATCGACTCAAGGGTTGGTCGCGTCCACCTGGAAAACGGCCAGAAGGTCGCGCTCAACGTAAATTACAGCAGCAACGATGGGCATCCGCACGTGCAACTGATCTGGACAAAGGTCAGCAATGTGCCTTCACCTGAGGCAATTACCGCGGCGAAGAACGCCGATGTCGTCATTGCCGTCGTGGGCATCACCAGTTCGCTGGAAGGCGAAGAGATGCCGGTAAGCGAACCCGGATTTCTCGGCGGAGATCGCACCAGCATCGACCTTCCCGCACCCGAGGAAGCTCTGGTTGAAGCAGTCGTCGCCACCGGCAAGCCTGTCGCGGTCGTCCTGATGAATGGCAGCGCTCTGGCTGTCAATTGGATCAACGATCACGCAAATGCCGTTCTCGAATCGTGGTACTCCGGCGAGGAAGGCGGGGCTGCAATCGCCGAGACGCTCAGCGGCAAGAACAATCCTGCCGGCCGGCTGCCGTTGACCTTCTACAAGGACCTCTCTCAGTTGCCCAACTTCGAGGACTATACGATGGCCGGCCGGACCTACCGGTACTTCAAAGGAAAGCCGCTCTACCCGTTCGGATACGGGCTCAGCTACACGACGTTCAAATACAGTGACCTCAAGATGCCGCAGCAACCCGTGGATGCCGGAAGTCCTGTAGACGCCGATGTAACCGTGACGAACACAGGCAGCAGGGCAGGAGACGAGGTTGTGCAACTGTACCTGAACTTCCCCGATGTGAAAGGTGCGCCAGCCGTCGCCCTCCGCGGCTTCCAGCGCATTCATCTCGAAGCCGGCGAGAGCCGGTCAGTCCACTTCGAGTTGAAGGACCGCGATCTGGGCATGGTGACCGAAGAAGGAAATCCGATCGTCGCTCCCGGCGAATACACCATCAGTGTCGGCGGAGGCCAGCCTGATACTCTAGCGCCCCGAGTCAGTGGACACTTCCGAGTTGAGGGTCAACTGGCGTTGCCGGAATAGCAGGAGATCCACCAGTTCAAGTTAGTGCAGCGAAAATGATTGAGAGGCATCGGCAGCCACCCAATCGGGTGCCCCCATGTCGAGTTCGTCGTGGAAGATATGCAGGGAATGACAGGCCACGTCACCCAGGTTGCCCGTGCCGAAATTCCACCAAGGCCGCCAATATCCGTAATGATAGATATTGTGGTACAACCTCGCTTGAATCCTGGATGCTCGCCTTGGAGGTGACCTCGGAGGCAAGACACGCCGCCTTGATCCTTCTCGCCTCTGCGACCGTGCGCGTAATTGGCTTGGCGCAATAGATGTGCTTGTTCATTGCCAGGCCCGCCAGTACCAGGTGAGAGTGCCAGTGGTCCGGTGTGGCAACGATCAGCGCATCGAAGTTCTTTTCCTCCTTGTCGAACATCTGCCGGAAGTCTATATGGAGCCGGGCGCGGGGATTGAGTTTGAACACTGCCTCGAAATGGGATTGCAGCCCTCATCCTGGTTCACACTCAGCTGCTGCACAGTTCTTCAGCGAACAGATCGCGATGGGTGAGAATGAGCCGGTCAGCGTTTTCGAGCAGCAGCGCGTATGCCCCGACTGCGGCGGCAGCGAGGGGAGCGAAGACCCAGACACCCAGCCATGGTTTGCCCAGGTAGTCGCTGAGAAGCGTAGCCGGGACCTGGAGGAGAATGCTTCCCAGGAGGATGGCAAACACCAACAGACCGTTGGTCTTGCTCGCCCCGGGAGCCCGCATCTGGCTCGTCTGGCCGGGGACGAATTTGCGCGGTGCCTGGATGGAACGCAGCGTGCCGAGGGTTAGGTTGACGAAAACGATGAAGATGATCCAGAAGGCAGCGGAGAACTGAGACGAGAGTGCAATTGGTACGGTAGCGAGCACCATGACGATGGTCCACGCGAGCACGGTTTCGACCAGCAGCAGCGCAAGGCTCGCGATGTTCTTGGCGAGGATGACGTCGCGCAGGCGGACCGGCGCGAGCAGATAGAGTTGTACCCCCGCGGCGTCCGCGCCGAAGACGTTGTAGAGCGTGCCGAGCAGTCCGATCAGAGCGTAGCCGAGCGATCCGGAGAGCAGGTAGGAAGGATGGCGAGCGAGCATTCCCCTGGCGAAGATGAAGACGAAGACCAGCGGCGTGATCATCTGGATAAGCTGGTTGCTATTGCCGCGGAGGTAGACCCACTCCTTGCGCAAACATGCAGTGACGGTGGGCGAGAAGAGCGCGCGCGCGGAATTTTCCGGCGGTACAGTGGGGGCGAGCGATTGCAGGAGGCTTCTCGAACTGGGGACGACAGCCGCGGGGGTGCTGCGGGCCACGCCTTCGCTCAGGTATTCACCGAGGAACTGCTTGTGCAGGCGGATGGCGAAGGCAGCCAGGAACAGTCCCGTCCAGGCCAGCAGCGCGGAGAACTGCGCGAACCGCGCGAGTGGATGCTCCGCCAGGAAGATGGAGTTGGTCGCGAAGCCGGGCGGCAGCCACAACAGAAAATGGTTGGTTCCATGCATAAAGGTGGTGAGCCAACTGGTGCTGGGGACGCGTCCGTTATGCAGCGTGGGGTGGTGGAAGTTGAGGAGCTGGAAGCTGACGAAGAAGAGCGCCATCAATGCGGTGAAGATCTCGCGGGCGCGTCGCGTCGCCAGCCAGCGTTCCATCCATACGGCAATCATGCGCGAGAGGAAGATGTTCATCGCGGTGTAGATTGCGAGGACGACAAATGCTGCGGGGGCAAGCGACGGATCCGCGACGGTGATGCCGATGGCCGCGGCAAACAGTGCAAAGCAGCCGACGATGGTGCTGGTTGTCAGCAGTCCGAGCAGCACGCGCAGGACGAGATACCGGCCGAAGCGCAGCGGAAAGCGCAGCAGCGAGGAGGCGTCGAAGCTGGCGGCGGTGGCGGCGATGCCGGTTCCACTGATAGCGATGAGCTGCCATATGAGGGCGATGCCCCCGAACAATACACTGAGCCTCTGCGGATGGTGGCTGCTGACTGCCATCCAGGCGAGGAAACCGGATCCTACCATGGGGCCTATGATCCATAGAGCGAAGATGGGCCAGAGGATTATCCGCAGGATGATGGAGACAACCAGTCCAGCGATCTTGCCCTGGCTGGTCTGGCGCCGAAATCCATTGGCAAACATCCGCCAGCGCAGCCACGCAATGGCAAGAAGCTGCGTTGCCGCGGGAATGTCGCGAGCAGCCGGCGCAGGCCGGGACGGCGGCGCGGACGCGGAGCGATCGTCTAGCTGAGCCACGAGAGCTCCTGTTCCGGCGGTGTAGCGGAGAGATTACCCGAGCGGTCTGTGCCAACGATTTCGAGGAAGATCTGCTCCAGGGTCAGGGGCGCGCTTCCGGAGCTCGCGACGCCTGCGCGCAACTGTTCAATCGAACCCTGCGCTACAAGCTGGCCGCGGTGGATGATGCCAATGTGCGTGCACAGGCGCTCGACAATCTCCAGCACATGTGAGGTAAGAAAGATGGTCGCGCCGCGAGCGATCATCCGCTGCAACATCGACTTCAGCGTGCCGGCGGCAATGGCATCGACACCCTCGAACGGCTCGTCCAGAAAGAGGATCTTAGGATTGTGGATGACCGCAGCAGCCAGGGCCAGCTTCTTTTGCATGCCGTGGGAGAAGTCGGTGACCAGCTTCTTCTGCTCGTCGGCAAGGTTCATAAACCCAAGCAACTCCTCGCTGCGCTGCAGTGTGGTCGCCTTGTCGAGGCCGTACATGCGCCCCACAAAACGGAGGTATTCGCTCGCGGTCAGGCGTCCGAACAATGCCATGCCTTCGGGAACGACACCGATCTGCTGCTTCAGCTCCGCGGAGTTCCGCGTCAGGTCCTGGCCAAGAATTCGGATGGTGCCGGATGTGGGTGCCAGCAGGCCAGTCAGCATCTTGATAGTCGTTGACTTGCCCGCGCCGTTGGGGCCGAGAAAGCCGAAGAACTGCCCGGCTTCAACGGTGAGGTTCACGTTATCGACGGCGGTAAAATCCCCAAACCGGCGAGTGAGAGCGGTTGTATCGATCGAGGGTGTCATGTACGGATCATTCTAACGGCCTGAGTCAAAACCACCATGACGAAATGTGCGCTCGTCTGGGAATAGGTTCACTACTCCAAGGGGCGGGGCAGGGGACAAGGCAATCGCGAGAGATGATGTGGGTCAGCATAATGTGCCGGGGAGGCCGAACATTCCAAAAACACCGTTTTTCGAGCGGAGTCAGTTGAGGAGCAAGGCGTGTCGGAGAATTAGAAGAGGAATGCTCTCGATTCCGCGGTCGAGTCCAGGGCAGCGCGGAATTGCTCAGTTTCTCGGCCCAATGCCAGCGTTGCCCTGCCATACTGCTGAAGAGCGGTACAATTCGTGCGAATCAGTGCCGGAAATGGAGATTCCAGTTAGTATTGCAATCACGGGAAACTACGGGCACGGGTGGTCGAATGTCGGAGATTGTTCGCGGCGGCCCTATCATTCAGCCTTCCCTTTCGTCTAAGGGACGTAACTGCCAAGACAGGTTTTGTGGAAGGAAGCGACGTTGCCCGTACCACAAGAGAGATTCGGCGCTAAAGGGACCGATTCTTCAGCTCCGAAGGCCACGCAATTATTTGATGGCCGGATGATTTTTCGGGCCAGGGGGTGGCGTCTTGGAGTCATCCTTCTATGCATCGCGACAGCGGCCTGCTGGGTTTTTCTACTGCTGAGCAGGCACCGCGCTGCTCGCCGCAGCGCTCCTCCCTCTGCAACGGCAATGAGCGACAGCAATCGGTCGTTGCGCCTGAAGGGGATGACGGAAGCGGTGGAAAAGCGCGCCATCCAAACTCCGATGCTCGCAGGGGAAAGGTCGGGAACGCTGACAATCGTCAAGTTGACACCGGCCGGGACCGTGGTGAAACGCGGAGACCTTCTGGTGGAGTACGACCGCCAGGCCCAGTTGCGCGACTTTCTCGACCGGCAGGCGACGAACAACGATCTGATCAGCAAGGTGTCCGCGGCGGAGCAGAATGAGGATGCCGCGCGAGCCAAAGACCAGACCGAGATGAAGGCGGCGGAAGACAATCTGGGGAAGGCTGAGTTGGAGATCCAGAAGGTAGAGATTCTGTCGCGGATCGACACCGAAAAAGCCCAGGAGAACCTGGACGAGGCCAAGGCGACACTGGCCCAGCTACAGCAGACCTACGAGCTGAAACGCAAAGCCGCGCAGGCGTCGATTCGCATCCTGCAGATCCAACTGGACCGCAATCGCGAGACCATGGCGCACGCCGAGGCAAATGCCGCGCTACTCGAGGTGCATTCGCCGCTGGACGGGGTTGTGGTACTGAACACGATCTACAAACAGGGAACCATGGGCGAGGTGCAGGAGGGCGATCAGGTTCGCTCCGGCGTGGCATTTATGCAGGTGGTGGACCCTTCGCGAATGGACGTTCAGGTCTCCGTCAATCAGGAGGACCTGTTGAGCCTGCGGATCGGGCAGACTGCGTCGGTCCATCTGGATGCTTATCCCGGACTGGTGTTTCAGGGGCGGCTGGAAAATGTCGGCCCCATGGGCCGCACCGGCGATTTCTCCAACAGGGTGCGAACGTTTTCGGCTGTGTTCTCCATTGTGGGCAACGATCCAAGATTGATGCCCGACCTCTCCGCGTCCGTGGATGTGGACCCGGAGAACAGCAGCGGAGCGGTTGACGGGACCAGGCGATGAGCGCATTTCACAGGCCGATGAGCGCATTCCGCAGGCTGGGCGTCGCGCCCGTTGTGGTGGCGGCGCTGGTGATCGGAGGCGGAGCTATCCTGGGCTACACGCGGTTGGCGAAACATGCGCCCGGAGCTTCCACCTATCAGGTGAAGCGCGAGGAATTTCTTGAGGTCATTCAGTTTCGCGGGCAGGTGAAGGCGATGCGTTCGGTGACGATCACCGCACCGGCGGAGGCGGGCACCCTGCAGATCGTCAAGATTGCGACGGATGGGTCGCATGTGAATCAAGGCGATGTTGTGGTCCAGTTCGACGCGTCCAAGACGGAACAGGATCTGGCGCAGTACCGGTCAACGCTCAAGTCGGCGCAGGCGGAGATTGACCAGGAACGAGCGCAGGATGTGTTGAAGGAAGAGGAAGACACAACCGCGCTGCTGAAGGCGCAATACGACGTGGAGAACGCAAAACTGGAGGCAAGCAAGCAGGAGATCGTCTCGCGGATCGAGGGGGCGGAAGCAAATCTGAAACTGGCCGATGCCCAGCAGCTGCTGAACGAGATGCAGGTGAAGCTGAAGGCCGACCAGACGCTGGACCGGGCTGCCGTGGCGAGCAAAGAGCAGGCCCGCAAGAAGGCAGCCTACGACGCAGAGACCGCGGAACGGGCCCTGGCGAAGATGACCCTGCACGCACCGTCCGCCGGAATGGTGAGCCTGATCAGCGGATGGCACGGTGGAGGAGGGGACCAAACGACCTTCAAGCCTGGAGAGCCAGCGTGGCCCGGGGCGCCCATCGCAGAGCTGCCGGACGCTACATCGTTGCGCGTAGCCGGACGCGTGGACGAGACGGAACGCGGGCGACTGGCCCTGGGGCAGGCAGTCTCGGTACAGTTTGACGCCATACCAGACCGGCAGTTTACGGGCAGGCTGGAACAGATCAGCACGATTGCATCGCTGGACTTCTCAGGGGCGTGGCCATTTCCGCTCAACTTCAACCTGCGGATCGCACTCGATCAGCAGGACACGCGGCTCAAGCCTGGCCTGACCGCGCGGGTTACCGTCGTGGTGGACCGGGTCCCCGATGCCATCACGATTCCTGTGCAGGCGATGATCCAGAAGACGGGACAGACGGTGGTCTACGTTTGGGATGGCACGAAATTTCGCGAGCAACCGATCGTGATTGGGCGGACAAGCCGCGACCGGGTACTGGTGGCCAGGGGATTGAATCCGGGAGACCGCGTAGCGCTGAGTGATCCCACGGTGAAGGAGTGATGCGGACGCGATGAGATGGCGCTCAGTGGCGGGATGGTCGGCCTTGACGTTGGTGGTTGCCGCAGGCGCGGTGCTGCTTGCCTCGAAGCGGCCTTCGCGGCTTTCCAGCAAGTCCGAGGTGAAAACGGCCGGCGATGGCATTCCTCTGGCTGCGGTCGAGCGCGGAGATATCGATATGGATGTGCATGCCACCGGGGAACTGCGGGCCAGCCACATGGTGGTGCTGACCGCTCCCTCGGTGGGAGGCGGATCGCTGGAGATCACCCAACTGCTGGCGACCAGCTCTGCGGTGAAGAAGGGCGATATTGTGATCGAATTCGATCCCGGAGAACAGCGCTACAAACTTGACCAGAGCCGTTCGGAGCTGATGCAGGCCCAGCAGGAGATCGCCAAGGCAAATGCCGATGCCGCGGTGCTGGCAGCGCAGGACAAGGTGGCCGAACTAAAGGCCCGCTACGGCGTGCGACAGGCGGAGCTGGACGTTCAGAAGAATGAAATTGTCAGTTCGATCGACGGCAAAAAGAATGAACTTGCGCTGCAACAGGCGCAGCGGGTGCAGACTGAACTGCAACAGGACAGTCAATCGCACAAGGAATCCGGTCAAGCCGCCGTCTACCTGGCGACCGAGAAGTACAACAAAGCCAAGATGGCCATGGAGCAGGCGCAACAAAATATCGATAAGATGCGGGTCGCCGCGTCCATGGACGGCATGGTTTCAATCCAGAAGAACCCGCCGACGGACTTTTACTATTCGGGCATGGCATTGCCTGACTACCACGCGGGAGATGTGGTGAATCCCGGTAGCACCATCGCTCAAATTGTCGATCCCAGGGGGCTGGAACTGAGTTGCAAGCTAGGCGAGCGCAGCAGCAGCAGCGTGGCTATCGGTGAACCAGTGGAAGTGGTGTTCGATGCGATGCGCGGCCGGACCTTCCATGGCCAGGTCAAGACCATTGGCGGAATGTCCAGGTCGCAATTCTTCGACAGCGGAGAAGGCGACGGAGTTGAGGTTACGGTGCAGCTAACAGAAGCTGATCCACGGATGCATGCCGGGTTCACCGCGCAGGTCCTGTTTCTGGGCGAGAAGAAGAAAAACGTTCTCTATATTCCTCGACAGGCCGTCTTCATGAAAGACGGCAAGCGATTTGTTTACGTGAAGACCGGTAGCGGCTATGAACAGCGAGAGATGAAGATCGACGGCGAGAGCGAAAGCAGGGCCGTGGTTGAAGGGCTGGGCCAGGGCACGCTGGTCGCCCTGGTGGACCCAACCGCGCCGCGCAATATGGGCAATGCGAGTGGTGCCGCAACAGCAGCCGGAACGGGGGCGCCATAATGCCGAAGACGTCGCTTCTGAATCCGGGAGGCGTGTTGCTGGGGTATCAGCAGTGGACGCGCGATGCCCAACTGGGCATGCAGAACCTGCTGGCCCACGGACTGCGATCTCTGCTGACCATGCTTGGAATGATCTTTGGCGTGGCGGCGGTGGTGGCCATGCTCTCCATCGGCGCCGGAGCCAGGCAGAAGGTGATGGCGTTGATTGAGCAGATGGGCGTGCGCAACCTGATTGTCGAGGCCAAGGAGACGACGGAATGGCAGGCGCATCTGAAGATGCGCAAGATATCTCCTGGACTGACTTTTGAAGATTACCGGGTGATTCTGGCTGACGTGGATGGGGTTGTAGCATCATCGCCGCGCAAGCGCATGACGCCTACCAAGACCATTCCAAAGTCGCAGCAGGACAACCCTGCCATCTATGGAGTGCAGCCAGGGTATCGGCAGATCGCCGGACTGCACCTGGTGGACGGACGCTTCTACAACCAGGACGAAGAGGACCGCGGAGCGCCCGTCTGCGTGCTGGGCATCACTGCGCGCTGGAGCATGTTCGGCGACTCGAACCCGATCGACAAGTATGTCAAGCTGAACGACCAGTGGTTCCGCGTGATTGGAGTAGTCAGTCCACTACTCAGTGGACCGACGGAGAGCCCGGATGCGCTGTCGGTGGACACGAACAACCTTATTTATATTCCGCTGAATGCTTCCATTTTTCGCATGGAAGATACATACAGCGATGTGCGCGACGAGATCGATGGAATCTATCTCAACCTTGGCCAGAATACCGACATGACCTCGGCGGCAGGCGTGGTGCGGGCGATTCTTGATAGTTCGCACCATGGGGCGAGAGACTTCAGCGTGATTGTGCCGGCTGAATTACTGGCCGAGCAGAAGCGGACGGAGAACCTGTTCAATGCAGTGATGGTGGCAATCGCATCGATTTCACTGATCGTCGGAGGCATAGGAATTATGAACATCATGCTGGCCAGCGTCTCGGAACGAACGCGGGAGATTGGCCTGAGGCGGGCCGTGGGCGCCAGGCAATCTGATATTGTTCGCCAGTTTGTGGTGGAGGCGACAACTATTTCGTTCCTGGGCGGCAGCGTGGGGATTGTGTTCGGCTTTCTAATGTCGCGCCTGATCGCATGGCTTGCCGGATGGTCGACCATCGTGACGATAGGGTCCATTGCGCTGGCGTTTCTGGTTTCCATCAGCGTAGGGCTGGTGTTTGGCATCTATCCGGCGATCAAAGCGTCGCGATTGGATCCGGTGGATGCAATTCGCTATGAGTAAGAATGAATTTCCAAATCGCGTGCGATTCAGCAATTGCTTAATTGTTAGCTGCCGATTTCGCGCCATCCTACAAACTGCTGGAGTATCAAGATGAATAATCTTCGCGCCAAGATAGTGCTTCTTGTACTGGTATCGATCGGTCTATGGGGCCGCGCTCAATCCCCGGAGAGTTATCGCAAGCTGCTGACTCAGCAGGTGCGCTCTGGAAAGATGACGCCGCCGCAGCATTTCGATGAGTATGTGAAGGACGGAAAACTCAGCATCAGCCTGGACGATGCCGTGAGACTGGCGCTGGAAAATAACAGCGGCGTTCGCATTGAGGAGACCCAGGTAGAACGGCAGAAGTTTACCCTGCTGGGGGCCTGCCAGCCATTCGATCCGACACTGCAAACGATCGCGAACGCCAATCGCTATTCCACTCCGGGAAGCAGCGAACTACAGGGCATTGGGCAGACAGGCAGCGTCGCGCAGAACTCACTCACGCAGTTGGGGCAGATCAGTTATTCGCAGATGTTCAAGACCGGGACAAATATCAGCGGGACTGTGTCGAGCACTAAGTCGTCGACCAATAATTCCTATTTCTATTTCAACCCGTCTTATAGCTCGACACTTAACTTCCAGTTTACTCAGCCACTGTTGCGCAATGCCGGAAAATTCGCCAACACGGCCCCTTTAATCATTGCTCGCCGGAGCTTGCAGCAGTCGCGGGCCAGCTTTGCAGCGCAGGTGAATGACTTAATCTTTCAAGTGGTGAGCCAGTATTGGGCGGTGGTGCAGGCCAGTGGAAATCTTAAGGTGGACCAAGAGTCGCTCAGCCTGGCCGAAGCCAGCTATCAGCATGACAAGCGGGCCCTGGAACTGGGAGCGCTGCCGCCGCTCGATATCTACCGGTCGCAATCGGAGGTTGCCGCACGCAACCTGCAAGTCATCCAGGGACAATACGCATTGAAGCAGGCGGAAGACAATCTGCGGCTTACGATTGGAGCCAACCAGAACCAGGCAATTCATGCGCTCAATCTGGAATTGACAGAGAAGCCGGAGCCATCGGGAGAACTGGAATCCATCAGCATGGACGACGCGCTGAAGAGTGCGCTGGCTGGACGGCCGGAGGTCGAAGTGGCAGACGACTCGCTAGAGAATGACAAGACAAACATACAGCTTGCGCACAACCATTTATTGCCCGATCTGTCTCTGACCGGCTTCTACCAAAGCAGCGGCTTAGGAGGCAATCAGTACGACCTCAACACCGGAGCGCTGATCTCGCGGGGCGGGTTTGGCTCGTCTTTCGGTCAACTGTCCGGATTTGGATTTCCAGGATATGGAGCGTCGTTGACCTTGAACCTTCCCATCAGGAACCGGGGCGCGCAGGCGAATCTTGGCAGCGCACTGGTTTCGCGCAGTAGCGATCTGTACACGGCGCGTCAAACTCGCGAAACGATTGCCTCGCAGGTCAACAATGCGGTGCGGATGCTCGAAGAAGCGAAACTGACTCTGGAAGCGGGCAAGCTCTCCTACGATCTGGCCCAGAAGTCGCTTGCCGCCGACCAGCGCAAGTATGAACTGGGCGCGGAGACCAATTTTTTTGTGCTGGACGCGCAGAGCAAGCTGGCACAAGCAAACCTGGATCTGTTGCAGACACAGATTGATTATCAGGTGGCTCGTGCTGAGGTGGATCACGCGACTGGCAGCCTGTTGAAGCCGTACCGCGTGCAGATTGACGATCTCTCGCAATAATATCTTGTGGCTTCTTCTGGCGCGCTGATTCTAACTTTCTGTAATGTGAGGTGTGAGTCAAGCTGCCCTTCGAAGAGAAGGCCGTCCCCAGCTCAGGAGCCTTATGGACCCGCCCTGGTACTGAACTCGCAGGCCGATGTGCGGCAGCACGGTCCTATCCCAACCCCTGACACATTTTGTGTCAAGGATGGGATCACGACCCCTTCACCTCAGCGAGCAAGCTCGCCGGGGACCCCGACCCGGAGCTGGTTACCGGACGGTCAGCAACTCGGTCTCGTACGGCTTCAGCTCGAGCTTCACCGTAACCGTGCCTTTGCCAGGCGTTGAAGTCACTGGAGAGACCGATCCGGTGGCCGGATCCCATGCCTCCACCCTCCTCCCAGCGGTTTTCAGAGTCACCGAATGAGAGCTGGTCTGCGCGCCCTCGTTGAAGAACAGGAAGATATTCGCATCCTTCAGCCTTCGCGTCATCACCTTCAGCGCCGGATCGGCTGAGTCCAGCTCGACCTTGCGCGCGCCCACTACCGCATTCAACGCCGTCTCAATCGCTGCCGGAACCACCATCGGCGCGGGTGGCGCCGCCGGCGGAGCCCCCGGCGGAGTCGGTGTCGGCGGAAGCTGCGCCGAAGTCTCCACCGTCGCCCACGCAAAGTCATCCGCTGTTGCCGCCCTCGCATCCATAATCGTCTTGCGCGAGATCAGCGCCGGCGTCCGTCCCAGGAACAGCACCTTGCCTCCGCCCTTCGCAAACGCCCGCAGCCGCGCAAGTTCCACCTCGGACAGAACCGCCAGCGACGGCAGAATCACCACGCGATATTTGTTCCCGCTCATCGTCTCGAACACGCCCGGCCCCGCCTTCAGGTCCGTCGCCAGCGCATTCAGCCCAATGATGTCGAAGTCGATCTGCTGCTCCGCAAGCATCCGCTCCGTCGACACATACGCCACATCGCTCGCCGCATCTCCCAGCCACAGCGAGCTCGACGGCAGGTACAGCGCAACCTCCGCACCCGGCCTGCCCATCGCCATCACATACGTCAGCCGCCGGATGTAGTCCATCAGCGCCGGCCAGCCCGGATCGGCCATCGCCGCCGGCACCCTCGGCCTCGGCGGCACAGCCGTCGCCGCTCCCGCCACAGCAGGCGGTGGGCCCATCGGTCCGCTCGAAGCCCCGTACGACATCCCCTCCGTCAGCGTAATCCCGCGCACAATCTGCTCATTCAACACATAGCGCGCCATCGCCAGGTCCGGCGCTGGCCGGTACGCCCCAAAGCTCTCCGTAAACGACCGCGGATGTCCGTAGATGTGCGCCGCGCTCGAGGCCAGCCGCGGATAATCCGCAATCGTGTCCGTCCATATCTGGTGCCAGATCGCGTCGATCCCCGGAACCTCGACGTACTTCATGTCGCGCATGAAGTCGCCTTCCGACCGCACCAGTTGCATCTCCATCTCTTCGTGGTTCAGATGCACCTGGTACTCCACGCCATGCGCTGCGCACCATTCGCCCTGCACCTGGAAGAACCCCGCGGCGAACATCTGCGAGAACACGTCGTAGTAATCCGCCTTCGCCCGCAACTCCGTATCCGTCAGCTTCGCCGGCATCTCGCCTCGCCCACCGGAAGCCATCAACATCGCCGCCAGATACGGTCGCACATCGTATCCCTTCACCTGCTCAAAGCGATCGAAGAACTTCGGCGTCCACGGCAGCCCTGCAATCGAGTAGTCCGGCTCATCCCCGCGAAACCCGATGATCGTCTTGCCGAACTCCTCCGGCATCGCCTTGTAATATCCCTCGTGAGTGAACTGTATCCAGGCCATCGTCGCCGCCGGATCCATGTAGTCCTCCAGCGACTGCGTCGTATCCTTCTGCCGAGTCAGGTTGGTCGCGCTCGCCGTGGGCGACGTGCGAAACACATGGTCCACCACCCGCACCGTCCAGTCCCCACCCACAGGCGCCGACCAAGCAATCGCGCCGCCGGCAATCGGCACCGCCACGCGCTCGTCCGCCGCATTCGTCGCCGTCACAGCCACCGTGTCCGGCCCCACCGCCTGCTTCAGCGTCTCTCCGCCCTTCACCGGCAGCGTCTGCGCAATCGTCAACGCCTGCATGCGCAGTTCCGGTTTCAGGGATGAGATCAACCCGCCCGCAAATCCGCTCGGATACCCCGCATCGTCAATGATCCACACCCGCAGATTGCGCTTCTTCGCCTCCTCCACCAGCACCTTGAACATCTGGAAGTACTCGGGCGTCAGGTACGCCTCCGTATTTCCTCTCCCCGGCTGCACCGTCACTGCATGAAAGCCCAGCCGCACCGCCGTGTCCAGATCGCGCTCGAAGACTTCCCGCGTCACCGCGCCATTCAGCCCGTAGTACGGCTCCGGCCCGTACTCCGGCGGAGGCGACTTCCACGTCTGCTCGACCTGAGCCGCGGTGGGCATCTGCATCTTCTGCCAGGGATGCTGGACGGCATTCGTCTGAGCAAGCGACAGTGGGGTTAGCAAGATGAGCGCGCATGCAATCGTTCCGGTCACAGTCGCGAAACCCTTGGGCTGGCAGTCCGATGCGATCGGAACGCAGTGATTCACTTCGATCGAAGATAAACCTCTCATCTTAACTCCTTATAGTTGGCAGTTTAGTACCGTCGGATCGGTAAGGAAAAGTGTGCGTCCAGAGAAGGCTGGCATGAACAGTGGGCGGGAGTCTCAACGGGGAAAAGTCCAAGCCCCGCAGCTTGAATAGCAGGAAGGAAGGAAACTAAGAATCCTGAAGCCTATTGACAAAGCCATCGGCTCCAGGGCATCCTTCGACGGCATAAAGCCGATCGCTCCGAGCGATCAGCAGATGCGGGGTAGTTGCTCGCCGAACATCACGTCGAGTACGCGCGTGCCGCCGATCTCAGTCTTCATCAGGACCATGCCGGGGTGAGTGTCAACCACCTCGCCGATGACGGCGGCGTTCGCGCCAAGCGGATGTTGGCGCATTCGGTCGAGTACGGCTTCGGCCATCTCTGGCACAACGAAAGCAAGCAACTTGCCTTCGTTGGCGACATACAGCGGATCGAGGCCGAGAACTTCGCACGCGCCTTTGACGGACTCCCGTACGGGGATGGAACGCTGGTCAATGACGATGCCGACCCTGGCTTGGCGGGCGAGCTCGTTGAGTGTGGTTGCAACGCCACCGCGGGTCGGGTCGCGCATGGTGTGGATGAAATCGCGGCGCTCGATCGAGGTGGAGAGCATCGTGACGACAAGCTCGTTCAGCGAAGCACAGTCGCTCTCGATCGCACCTTCAAATTCGAGGCCTTCGCGCTGCGACATGATCGTCATGCCGTGGTCGCCGATGGTGCCGCTAAGAATGATCTTGTCACCCGGGCATGCCTGGTCGGCGGAGATGTTGACATCGTTCTCGATAATGCCGATCCCCGTCGTGGTAATGAATATCTGATCGCCCTTGCCCCGGTTGACCACCTTGGTGTCGCCCGTGACGAGTTGGACTCCGGCTTCAGCGGCGGCGGCGCGCATCGACTCGACCACACGGCGAAGATCGTCCACCGCGAGACCTTCCTCGAGGATGAAGGCGGCCGAGAGATAGAGCGGCCTTGCACCACTCATCGCCAGATCGTTTACGGTTCCGTGGATTGCGAGCCGGCCGATGTCCCCGCCGGGAAAAAAGATCGGCGTGACGACAAACGAGTCCGTGGTGAAGGCAACGCGCAGATCGCCGATTCTGAGTACGGCCTGGTCGTCCATCTTGTCGAGCGTGGGATTGCGGAAGGCCGGCAGAAATATCTTCTCGATGAGGTCGGCGGTCAGCTTGCCCCCGCTGCCGTGGCCCAGCACAATCCGATTGTGGTCGAAGATGGGCAGCGGGCAGGAGCCGAACGGCGCAGACGCTGGAACAATGTCCGGGCCACTAGCTCCCAGGATTTTGGAGGTTTCATCAGCGGTTGGCATGGACATCTTCCGTTTCACTGTTCGCTTGATGATACGGATCGGACCCGTGAGGACTTAGGTGACGACCATAGGCGTAGTAGGCGGCGCATGCTCCTTCGGCGGAGACCATGGTGGCGCCGAGCGGGCGTTGCGGCGTGCAAAGGGTTGCAAAGGCCGGGCAATCATGTGGCTTCTTGAGGCCGCGAAGAATTGCTCCGCTGATGCAGATCTCTGGCTCCTGCGGCGCAATCGCGTCCACGTCGAAGAGTTTCTCCGCGTCATGGCGGGCGAACTCCTCGCGCAGATGGTAGCCGCTGCTGGGAATGGTGCCGATGCCGCGCCATTTGCGGTCTCCGACTTTGAAGACCGTGGCGATCAGCTTCTGCGCGGCCAGGTTCCCCTCGCGATTGAGAATGCGGGAGTATTGATTCTCGACGGTAGCGCGGCCCGACTCCAGTTGCCGGATCGTCATCAGCGTGCCTTGCAGGATGTCGAGCGGCTCGAAGCCGGTGATCACAATGGGAACGTGGTAGCGGGCGCTGATGGGATCGTACTCCCGGGTTCCCATGACGGCGCAGACGTGGCCCGGACCAAGAAAGCCCTGGACACGGTTGCCGGGCGCCTCAAGGATGGCTTCGAGTGCAGGCGGAACGAGTACGTGCGAGACCAGCAGCGAGAGATTGTTCAGGGACTCTTCGCGGGCGCGCCAGGCCAGCATGGCGTTGGCCGGAGCGGTCGTTTCGAAGCCAATCGCAAAAAAGACGACCTGCTTCTCCGGGTTTGCGCGGGCAATTTTGAGGCAATCAAGCGGCGAGTACACGACGCGCACATCGCCGCCAAGCGACTTGATGGTGAAAAGATCGCCTTCCGAGCCAGGCACGCGCAACATGTCTCCGAACGAGCAGAAGATGACATTGGGCAGGCGTGCGATGGCGTGCGCTTTGTCGATCATCTCCAGCGGCGTAACGCAGACGGGGCAGCCCGGCCCGTGAACCAGTTCCACCGCGGCAGGCAGAAGGTAGTCGATGCCATTCTTGACGATGGAGTGGGTCTGGCCGCCGCAGACCTCCATCACGACCCAGGGACGCGTGAGCGTTCGCCGTATCTCGTCGACGATCTGGGCCGCAATTTTTCGGTCGCGATATTCGTCGAGGTACTTCATCGCCCGTCGCCCCCAGGGTCGACTTTGACTGGCACGAACTGGGCCCGCTCATCATGTTCATCGTTCACGGGAGTTTCCAGTTCTGTCAGTTGGCCAAGCTCACGCAGGGCCTGGTAGGTGCGTTCCGCCTCAGCTTCGTCGATCCGGCTCAGGGCGAAGCCGACATGAACCAATACGTACTCACCGGCCTGGACCTCGGGAACGTATTCGAGGCAAGCTTCGCGGACAACACCGCCGAACTGGACCTTCGCCATGCGAAGGCCGTGCTGGTCGAACGTGCTGAGAACCTTGCCGGGAATGGCGAGACACATGCTGGACTCCTATAAACTGCGAACGATCCCTACAAGTCAGCCTCCAACATGGAGGAGTTCATCGGCGATGACGGCCTGTCCGAGCGAGATTCCGCCGTCGTTTGCGGGCACCGCGGCATGAAGAAATACTTCAAAGTCGCGGAGCCGTAACTCTACCACCGTACGACGCAAAAGGTACATGTTCTGGAAGGTCCCTCCACTCAGACATACGCGACGCAGGCCACTGGATAATCTGATTCGCGAGCACACCTCTACAATGGCTGCGCTCAGCGTATTGTGGAAGTGCGCGGCGATCTCCGCAACGGGGCGCCCTGCGGTGATTGCTTTGACGATAGCGACGATCGTGGCACGGAGATCAACGATCAGGATGTCGCTTGAAGCCTCGCCTCCTTGTAGGTCGAAGGGATAGCTGCCGGCAATGTCCGGTGCGGCGGCCGTTTCCAGCGCGATGGCTGCCTGACCTTCAAAGGTAACCTCCGAGGCCAGGCTGAGCAGCGCTGCCACCGCGTCGAAGAGCCGGCCCGCGGAGGATGTATCGACCGTCTGGATGCGCTGCGCAAGCATCGCATCGACAAGCTCGAACTGCTTGGACGGGGTCGAATCGAAACACGTCAGGTGCGGAAGGCTCCCTGCGCCGAACGCGTCGCGCAGATAGCTCAGGGCCATGCGCCAGGGCTGGCGGACCGCCGCGTCACCGCCGGGCAGCGGGACGTAGCGCAGATGCGCGCGCCGGGTGAATTGCGAGTGGCCTGCGACAAGGAATTCGCCGCCCCAGATGCAGCCGTCGCTGCCGTAGCCCGTGCCGTCGAAGGCGACGCCAATCACCTCTCCGCCCAGGTGGTTCTCAGCCATGCAACTGGCGATGTGGGCGTGATGATGCTGAATGGCGAACCTGCGTTCAATCCCCGACGCGAGCGCCATGCGCGTGCTCCTGTATCCCGGATGAAGATCGTGGGCCACTGCGCGTGGCTCTACACGGAAGAGGCTCTTCATCCGCGCCAGCGTCTCCTGGAAGAACTCCTCCGTCTCGAAGTTCTGAAGGTCGCCGATATGCTGGCTCAGGATGGCATGGCGTCCTTTGGTGAGGCAAAACGTGTTCTTCAGCTCACCGCCGAATGCGACCAGTTCCGGCACGGTGCGGCCGAGGTCGATGGCGTGGGGGACGTATCCGCGCGAGCGCCGCAGGACGCGTTCGCGGCCCTCGAAGGTGCGCACCACCGAATCGTCGACACGCATGGCGATGTCACGGTTGTGCAGGAGGAACCAATCGACGACGCCGTCAAGCCGCCGCATCGCTTTGCTGTTCGAGACCACAATCGGCTCTTCGCTCAGGTTGCCGCTGGTCATGACAAGTGCCGGGAACTCCGAAGCCTGGTCTGGCGAATCGCTGAACAAAAGGTAGTGCAGCGGAGTGTACGGAAGCATAACGCCGACCGTATTGTTGCCGGGTGCGATTCCAGCGGCGATCGGCGCTGTTGGGATGCGCGGCATGATGACAATGGGCCGCCGCAGATGCAGCAGAGCGGCCTCATCGCCGGAGGAGACTTCGCAGAGCAATTTAACCGCGGCGAAGTCCCGCACCATCAGGGCGAATGGCTTGGCGGGTCGCTGCTTGCGCCTGCGGAGTTCAGCGACGGCTGCCTCGTTGGCCGCATCGCAGGCCAGCAGAAAGCCGCCCAGACCTTTGATTGCCAGGATTTCGCCTTCATGCAGAAGCACCCTTGCCTTGTGCAAAGTCTCAAGTGAGTTGCGTCCGGTAAATAAGTCTGCTCCGAGAGGTTCGCCTCGGCCCAACAGTGCAAGCGAGGGCCCGCACACAGGACACGCATTGGGTTGGGCGTGAAAGCGGCGGTCCGCAGGGTCGGCGTACTCCGCCGCGCACGCCGGGCACATCGTGAAGCTGGCCATAGTGGTGGAGGCGCGGTCATAGGGGACGTCGCGGATGATGGTGTAGCGAGGGCCACAATGAGTGCAGTTGGTGAATGGGTAGCCGAAGCGGCGGTTGAGGGGATCTCCCACGTCGTTCCAACATGCATCGCATGTACCCGCGTCGGGCGAGACCAGGGCAAATTCGCCAAACTGACCATTGCTGGGCAGGATGGAGAAGACGGCATCTCCACGAGGTTCGATCTCGCAGACGGAAACTCCGGCAAGTTCGGCTAGATGCGGGGGATTTGCGCTCAATTCCCTCAGAAAAAGATCGACTGCGGAGAGTTCGCCTTCGATTTCGATGGTGACCCCGGCCGATGTGTTGAACACGGCACCGGTAAGCGACAGCGACTGCGCCAGTGCGTACACAAATGGCCGAAAACCTACGCCCTGCACAATCCCCTTCACATGAATGAGTCTGCGTACTGCCGGCGCGATGGGGAGTGTGGCCATGGTGGGGGTCAGTGCAACTGAAGCGGAACCGGCGCATCCTGCCGCGCCTGGGCCATACGATGTTTCATCCAGGCGAGCCATGCATCCAGCCCTCCTTCGGCCGTCGAGGACGTGCGCACGATCTCGATGCCGGGATGCACCAGCCGCGCATTCGCCTCAACCACCTCCGCACTGAAGGGTACATAGGGCAGCAGGTCAATCTTGGTGAGGAGGAAGAGGTCCGATTTAAAAAATATGGATGGATACTTGAGCGGTTTGTCGTCGCCCTCGGTCACGCTCAGCAGCACAATCTTCGACGCCTCGCCCAGATCGTAGCTCGATGGGCAGACAAGGTTTCCGACGTTTTCGATGAAGAGCAGATCGATCTCATCCAGATCCCACGCTGCCAGATGCTTTTCGATCATGCGGGCGTCAAGATGGCAGGTGCCGCCGGTCGTGATTTGCTGCACGGGAAACCCGTACTGGGCCAGCCTGCGCGCATCGTTATCCGTCTGTATATCTCCCGTGAGCACGCAGACCCGCGTCGCTGGATCGAAGCTGGCAAGCGTGCGCTCCAGCAGTGCCGTCTTGCCAGACCCCGGTCCGCTGATCAGGTTCAGGCAAAGCACACCGTGCGAGCGGAATCGTTCCCGAAGAGATTCGGCGACAATCTGGTTCTCACTCAGCACCTTTGACTTCAACGGCAGGCGTTCCACTGGTCTCTACCTCCAGATAATCGAAATCCAGTTCGTCCCCGCTACTCAGCGCGGTGTTGCACCCTGTACACATCGGACATCGCGAATTGTATTCCACGACAGCAAACTCCTTGCCGCAGTCGTTGCAGATGCGCCGCTGCGGACAGACCTGTGCATCCAGTTGCAGGCCCTCCCATTCCGTACCTCGCACCACCGACTCGAAACAGAAGCTGAGTGAATCCACATCGACCGCCGCCAGTTCTCCAATGCGCAGGCCCACGCGCATTGGCCGCGCCCCGGGATAACTCCCCAACTCCTTGCGAACGGCCTCCAGAATCGATTCCGCGATGGAGAGCTCATGCATGACCAGACCCCGTGCCGCTCTTACTGCGATGCCGTGTCAGCAATCGTCTCACGACGCCACTGCTCATATACTTTGCGCGGATCCTCGCGGATGCTCTATCTGCGACGAGAGTAGTGGATGCCAGCCGATGCCAATGTGACAGGCATCACAAGTATACCCGTCGTCACGCCACGCCACGCCAATCAAATGTGACGGCGGTCACATTCACCGGTTGTGGCCACGGCGTAGCTTCGCAGCAATTCGTCGGAGATTTTGCATGGGTCGCTCGGCTGACAGCACGCCGTGGCCCCTACGCATCTCACCGGTGCATGCACGAGCGAGCGAGGTCGGCATGGGTCAATCTATTTGGCAATCGATGCAGCAGAAGGGCTACAGCCGCAGAGACTTCATCCAGTTCTGCACTGCAGCCGCAACCGTAGCTGGCTTGGGGCGCACCGGCGTGAGCCAGGTTGCAGCGGCCTTTGAAAAGGCGGAAAAGCCCGCCGTGGTGTGGCTGCACTTTCAGGAGTGCACCTGCTGCAGCGAGTCGTTCCTCAGGGCCTCGCACCCCATCGTCCTCGATGTGCTGCTCGACGTGCTCTCGCTCAACTACACCGAGACGCTACAGGCAGCCGCGGGATTCCAGGCCGAAAAGTGCCTCAGCGACACCATCCGCGATCACAAGGGCAAGTACATCGTGCTGGTCGAGGGCGCGGTGCCCACCGGCAAGGACGGTGTCTACTGCATGATCGGCGGCAAGACCGCGGAGTCGATCCTGCAAACCGTCTCCAGGGATGCAGCCGCCATTGTGGCGTGGGGCAGTTGTGCCTCCAACGGGTGCGTGCAGGCGGCCAAACCGAATCCGACCGGCGCTACACCGATCTACAAGTTGGTGGACAAGCCGGTGATCAACGTGCCCGGCTGTCCGCCGATCGCTGACGTGATGATGGGCGTGGTCACCCACCTCCTCGTCCTCGGCCAGATTCCCGCGCTCGACGATCTGGGCCGCCCCAAGGAGTTCTACGGTCGCCGCGTCCACGACACCTGCTACCGCCGCGCCAACTACGACGCCGGTCTCTTCGTCGAGGCCTTCGACGACGAGAATGCGCGCAAGGGCTACTGCCTATATAAGATGGGCTGCCGCGGCCCGGTCACCTACAACGCCTGCTCGGTCATCAAGTGGAACGAGGGCACAAGCTATCCCATCCAGTCCGGCCACGGATGCATCGGATGCAGCGAGGCGGGCTTCTGGGACAACGGGCCATTCTACAATCATCTGCCCTCGTTCCCCGGCTTCGGCGTGGAGAGCACCGCGGACACGGTGGGCACGGTGGTAGGCCTCGCCACGCTGGCCGGAGTCGCGGCCCACGCGGTGGTGACAAACATACGCAAGCGGCGCGTGATCGCGGAAGTTCACGCCGAAGACCAGAAGGAGTCCTGAGCCATGGCACGCGTAATCGTCGATCCGGTAACTCGCATTGAAGGCCATCTGCGCATTGAGGCGGTGGTGGAGAACGGCGTTATCACAGACGCATTCAGCGCTGGAACCATGGTCCGTGGCCTGGAAAAGATCCTCATCGGCCGCGATCCGCGCGATGCCTGGGCCATTACGGAGCGCGTCTGCGGCGTCTGCACCACGGTTCACGCGCTCACCAGCGTGCGTGCCGTGGAGAGCGCGCTTGGCATCACGGTTCCGCCCACAGCCGAGATCATCCGCAACATCATGATGACCACGCAGTATGTGCAGGACCACGTGATTCACTTCTATCACCTGCACGCGCTGGACTGGGTGGACATCGTCAACGCACTGAAGGCCGACCCCAAGAAGGCCGCCGAACTGGCGCAGTCCTTCTCCAAGTGGGACAAGAATACAGCCGCGCACTTCTCCGGCGTGCAGGACAAGATCAAGTCCTTCGCCGCCAACGGGCTGGGCATCTTCGCCAATGGATACTGGGGCCATCCTGCCTATGTGCTGCCGCCCGAGGTCAACCTCATCGCCGTCTCCCACTACCTCGACGCGCTGGTTTGGCAGAAGGAGATCGTCAAGATTCACACGGTCTTTGGCGGCAAGAATCCGCATCCGAACTATCTGGTCGGCGGCGTCCCCTGCTCCATCGACATGAACGAAGTGGCCGCCATCAACTCCGACCGGCTCAACCTCGTCTCCCGCCTCATCGACCAGGCCGACGAGTTCATCAACCAGGTCTACATCCCCGATGTGCTTGCCGTCGCCTCGTTCTACAAGGACTGGGCAAAGTACGGCGGCGGCCTCAGCAACTACCTCAGCTACGGCGAGTTTCCCACCAAGGGCTACGGCCAGATTGAGTCGTTCAAGTACCCGCGCGGCGTGGTGCTCGGGCGCGACCTAGGCACCGTGCATCCGGTCAATGCGACCGATACGCAGGAGATCAAGGAGTACATTGCGCACTCCTGGTACAGCTACGATGGCGGAGACAGTGAAGGCCTCCACCCGTGGGCTGGCGAGACGAACCTCAACTACACCGGCCCCAAGCCGCCCTTTGAGTCGCTCGAGGGTTACGAGAAATACTCCTTCCTGAAGACTCCACGCTGGAAGGAGCAGGCAATGGAGGTCGGCCCGCTGGCGCGGCTCATCGTCGCCTATGCGTCCGGACGCACGGACGTGAAGGACCTCGTCGGCGATACACTGGGCAAGCTCAATGTACCCGTCGGCGCGCTCTTCTCCACGCTGGGACGCGTCGCGGCGCGTGCGCTCGATGCAGCGTTGGCGATGGGCTGGCTCAAGGAGTTCTATGCGGAACTCATGGCCCGCGTGAAGATTAACGAGGTCTCCACCTTCAACGGCCAGCTCTGGGAACCGAAGACCTGGCCCGAGGATGCAGAGGGAGTTGGTCTCACGGAGGCTCCTCGCGGCGCATTGGCCCACTACATCAAGATCCACAACGGGGCCATCGCGAACTATCAGCTTGTAGTCCCGACCACATGGAACGGTTCGCCGCGCGACGCCAAACAGCAGCGCTCGTCCTTCGAGCAGGCGCTGATCGGCACGCCCGTAGCCAAGATCGACGAGCCGCTCGAAATCCTTCGCACCATTCATTCCTTCGACCCGTGCCTGGCCTGCGCCGTGCATCTGTACGATCCGCAGGGACGGCACCTCCACCAGGTCTCCTTCGAGTGAGATTGCCATGAGCGCTCCAGACATCGGAATCGGCGCAAACAGCGGTTCACCGGCGGCAATCCCGCAGCCGGTGGAGTATCGGCGCATCTATGTGTGGCAACTCCCGGTGCGTCTCTATCACGGCATCAACGCGCTCTGCCTGGTTGGCCTCTGCGTCACCGGCTACCTGATCGGCGCGCCCCTCAACGCCATTCACTCCACCGAGGCCTACCAGCAGTACTGGTTCGGATGGGTGCGCTTCCTCCACTTCGCCTGCGCCTTCGTCTGGATATTCAACTTCGCCGCGCGCATCTACTGGGGATTTGCCGGCAACAAGTACGCTCGCTGGACCGCCTTCTTCCCGCTCAAGCCATCGCAGCGGCAGGAGATCGTCGACGTCATCAAGGCCGACGTGTTGGAGACCAAGCTGCACGGCCCAATCTCCACCGGCCACAACGCGCTTGCCGGCCTCATCTATTTCTTCACCTTCCTCGCCTTTGTCGCGCAAACCATCACCGGATTCGCGCTCTACTCCAGCATGAGCAACTCCTGGCTCCCGCGCATGTTCACCTGGATCGTCCCTCTGATGGGCGGCGAGTTCCGCGTCCGCTTCTGGCACCACCTCTTCCTCTGGTTCTTCGTCACCTTTGTCATCGTCCACGTCTACCTCGCCTTCTATCACGACTACATCGAGGGCCGCGGCACGGTATCCTCCATTATTGGAGGATGGAAGTTCGAGCGCGAGAAGCGCGGCAAATCAGAAAAAGCCTGACCAACCGAGAGCAGAGTGACCGAGAGCAGCGCGAACAGTAATCCGATCAACACTCCGAAGGTCCTTGTGTTGGGACTCGGAAACGTCCTCATGTCCGATGAGGGAGTAGGCGTCCACGTCGTTCGCGCCCTTGAATCGCACGCGCTTCCGCCCAACGTCGAGTGTCTCGACGGCGGCACCGGTGGATTTGTACTGCTTGAGCCGATGCAGAACGCGGACCGCATCCTCATGATCGATGCGGCGGCCGACGGCAATCCCATCGGCACCGTCACCCGCACCGTACCTCGCTTCTCGCGCGACTATCCACCCACGCTCACCGCCCACGACGTCGGCATCAAAGACCTGCTCGACCTCTTCTACATGCTCGACGGTGGCCGCGAGGTAACCCTTTACGCCATCTCCATCAACCCGCAGCAGCCCATCTCGCTGGAGCTTTCTTCGGGCATCAAAAAAGCTGCAAACGAGGCGGTTGAGCGAATCCTTGGGGAATTGGCGCAGCCCCTCTGTTTGTCATTCTGAGCGCAGCGAAGAATCCCCGCATTGGCTCTTGCCGTTGCCTGTTCTTGCCGTTGCCTGTTCTTGTCGTTGCCTGTTCTTGCTGTTGTTTGTTTTCCGCTGTCGTCCTGAGCGAAGTTTGGCGCGTTCTTTGCGCCAAACGCAGTCGAAGGACCCCAATACCGCTCGCGCCCTCCCAACCCTCCACCCTTTCTCCCACAAAATCCCCGCCCATGCTCTTGCCGGCCGCCGGCCGCTCCATCCTTATAGCCCATAGCCCATAGCCCATAGCCCATAGCCCATAGCCCGTAGCTCATAGCCAAAACGGAAAAAACGCCGTCCTACCCGCAAAAACCCCAGCAAATCCGCTTGTCAAGCCCCTCGAAGCCAAAAAATCCACCTAACTACCACTCCATCAACCACTTACCTCCGAAAAATAGTTGGCATAGTAGTTATGCTCCATCACGTACAATTTAAATAGGGGAGAATTGCCAGAAGCCGTCGGGTGTGGCGGCCTCTCTCAATTGCGCGATTGGTGCCATGTAAACTGTTTGTTTTCTTATCGATGATCCTTAACCCCTTGCAGAGGACTCCTTTGCAGGTAAATTCGTGCATCTATAGGAATCCGGCTATTTTAGCTGGGGGGGTGGGGGGGGGAGGGGGGGAGAAGAAAAAATGAATAGAAGGCGAAATAACGGCAACTCGACCGCGATTGACCTGAACCGTCTAGCCGTGGACCGAGATGCCGTCGAAGGTGAGCACGACGCGTCCGCGCACTGGAACGCCGAATG
>Ga0302202_10000664_pt1 | contig 44718 bp, 38 predicted proteins | sample II_Bog_N3_3_FD_194579 | JGI IMG/M metagenome (GOLD analysis project Ga0302202, IMG submission 194579) | Peat permafrost microbial communities from Stordalen Mire near Abisko, Sweden - II_Bog_N3_3 | ecosystem: Environmental > Terrestrial > Soil > Wetlands > Peat | place: Sweden: Abisko...
CCACCCACCAGCCAGCCTCCGGCCAAGGCGACCGCGCCCATCCCGCCGCCCGCCAAGACCCCGGCCGCCACGCCGCCACCCACCAGCCAGCCTCCGGCCAAGGCGACCGCGCCTCCCACATCGCCCGCCAAGCCTCCGGCGGCGACCTCCCAGCCCCCCAGGACCACCCCGGCGCCCCCGTCATCGTCCTCGTCCTCGTTTGTCCCCAGGCTCCCGACCCATTTTCCGAAGCATCCTGGCCTCGAGACCAAGCGACCCGCTCAAGGCCGGGGCGTTGCGCGCGGGCCTCGCCAGGCCGAAGCCAAGGCGCGCGCCTTCTTCACCCTCCATAGCCCGATCCGGAGGATGGTGGAGGGTTCCCGCGCGACCATGGCCCGGCTCGCCCACGGTCCGCTCACCACCATCCAGAGCTTCGACGCCGGATCGGGGAACCGGGAGGAGATCCTGGGGCTCCAGGACGCGGCACACCTGCGCTGGGCGCTGAACGCGCCACCCCAGCGCCTGGTGCTGACCAACCTGGCCACCGGCGAAACCACGCCGCTGGACCCGGGAGCAGGGACCGTCGAGATCCCGGGCCCGGTGCGACGCCGGCAGCTCTTCTCCCTGCAGGCTACCCTGGGCGGCCGGGTGGAGGCGACCGACCTCACCCTGGCCGCGCGGGGAATCGATCGCGTCGCCGGCGATACGGCGCATCCCCGCAAGGCCTACCGGAAAGGCGCGGTATTGGACCAGGCCGCCTGGCGCCACGTGACGGGGCTGGCCATGGCCCCGGATGGCAGCCTGCTGTTTTCCGAAGGACGCGACCAGACCATCCGGAAGGTCCAGCCGGACGGCCAGGTGGTGGCCTTCGCCGGCCGCCGGGGGGTTCCGGACCTGGTGGGCGATGGCGGCCCGACCCAAAGCGATCTGAACCTGCCGGGCGCCATGGCGATTCTGGGCGACCAGCTCTACATCGTGGACGAAGGCACGGCCACCATCAAGGCCATGCCCCTGGATGGCTCCGCGCCGCCCCGCCTGGTGGCCGGCAGCCTGCAACGCAGCGTGGGGCTGGGCAGATTGTCGTCCCACGACGGCATCGGCGACCATGCCTCGTTCAACCAGCCCCGCGCCATCGCGGCCCATGCCGCGTCCGGCCTGCTGTTCGTGCTGGACAGGCACAGGATCCGGATCCTGGAGCCCACCGGCCAGGTGACCACCCTGCCCGAGCCGTTCGAGGATCCCAGGGGGCTCGCGGTGGATGCCGACGGCCGGATCTATGTGGCGGACGGCGGCAGGAACCGTGTCCTGCGCCTGGTTCCGGTGGGTGGGCTGCCCTTGACCCTGCAAACGAGCTTCCGGGAGGAGGTCCTCGTGCACGGTTTCGCCCTGGAACACCCGGGGGGTCTGGCCCTGGACCCCACCGGCCGCACGCTGTTCATGGTGAACCAGGCGCACAACCTGGTCCAGCGGATCTCCCTGAACCCCTCACAGCCAACGGTCCGGAGCATGGCCGGCTCAGGGTTTAATGGCTTCGAGGACGGCACGACTGAGATCGGAACCGTGGGTGAGATCCGGTTCGATGGGCCGACCAGCCTGGTGGCCGGACCGGATGGTCTCTATGTGGCCGACCAGCATGGCACCGCCCTGCGCCGGATCCAGTACGACGACAAGAAGGTGACGGTGCAGACCCTGGGCGCCAACCGCGGCGAGGACTCGGCCGGAGCCCGGGACGGCGACAGCGAACTGGCGCGGTTCCATCACCCCATGGGGGTGGCCGTGGACCGGGACGGCCGCATCTACGTGGCCGACCGTGGCAACCAGGCCATCCGCCTGATCGGGACCGATGGCCGCGTAGTCTCCTATGAGCCCGAGATCCCCGGTCGGAGCGGACGGCCCAGCTGGACCGACCCGACCCAGGTGGCCGTGGACGGCCAGGGCCGGATGTTCGTGCTGGAAACCGATACCAACGAGGTGTGGATGGTGGATGCCCAGGGCCGGGTCAGCATTCCATTGGATATCCCGGACCAGAAGATCCGGGCCATCGCCGTGGACCCGGCGGGCACCGCCGAACATCCGGAGCTGTTCGTGGCCCTGTCCACGCCCGAGGGCCGGGCTGCGCGGGGCGGCCGCTACGCCATCTGGAGGGTCGGCGGCCGCCTATTCGACCGGTTCGACCAGGTGGGCCGGGTGGGCGCCCTGGACACCATGGCGGTGGACCGGACCGGCGCGGTCTACATCGCGTCCCGGCCCGCCCGCACCACGACCTGCGCCATTCGCAGGTTCCGCCCCGACGGCAACGGCCGCTGGCAGCCGGACCGCCTCCTCAGGTTCGGCCCCGGCACCGGACGTGGCGACCAGGCCGGCACACCCAAGGTGACCGCCATGGCCACGGACCCGGCGGGCAACCTGTACCTGGCCGATGCCGCCAACGGGATCGTGTGGGGGGCCGGTCCGGCCCTGGACACGGTGGCCGTGGTGGCCGGAGCTTTCCCGGAACTGGCCCCGGTGGCCAGCCCCCGGGCTCTGGACACCCCCCTCTACCAGTTGCACGGCATCGCCGTCAGCCCCCATGGCGACCTGGTGCTCACCTCCGGCAACGGCGTGATCCAGATCACCGCACCCGGCTTCGTGCCCCCGGCCCCGGCGGCGCACCCGGTCGACACCACCCAGACCCAGGCCGCGGAGGGGGGCCCGACCCTGGGCGGCATTCCGCCGCCGCCGCCGCCGCCCGAGGAGGGCCAATACGAAATGGGCCCTGACCCGTTGGCGGAGGCCAGGAACCGGGCCGGCAAAGGCGGCGGCGGGAACGAGCGCCCGAAACAGCCCGACCTGATGGATCAACTCCGGAGGAAGCAGAAGGAAAAAGCCAAGCGCGCCGCCGGGAATCCCGGCGGGGGAGGCGGCGTGGATGCCGCATTGGCCAGGCAGAGAAAGGAAAAGGCCGAAAAGGACGCCGCGGATGCGAAGGCCAAAGAGGAAGCGGCCAGACGAGAGCAAGAGGAGAAGGCCCAACGGCGACACGCGCGCAACCAGGCCCCGTCAGGCCCCCCCCCGGGCTCGACCCCGGTCTCGTCCAGCAGCTCGCAGATCCCGGCCCAGGCTTCGTCCAGCAGCCCGCGGATCCCGGCCAAGGCCCCGGCCAAGAGGGCCAATTACCAGGCGGACCCGGGCCGGCCCCACGCACTGCCCGAAAACCTGCTGAGCGGGATCAGGGCTGCTGGCGCCGGGCGCCGCGGCATGACGGCGGACCAGATAAGGGCCAGGGATGCCGAGGAGCCGAAACCGAGCGAGGAGCCACTGGGCGACAAGATGCTGCAGAATTTGTCCAACGATCGAGAGCTCGCGGCCAGGATAGATATCATGAAGCGGAGAAAAGCCCTGGCCCCCGAGGACACGGATGTCGACCCGGATGAATGGGACCCAGATAAAAAATGAATAGGAACGGCCCTACCGGAAGTAGTCCACGCCCGCCTGGAAGATCCCCATGTCCTTGTCGCCGGGCACATTGCGCCAGACGTGAGAGGTGTAGCGCTCCGGGTGGGCCATCTTGCCCAGCACCCGGCCGTCGGGACTGGTAAGGCCCTCGATGGCCAGTGCGCTGCCATTGGGGTTGTACTCCAGGTCCAGGGTCGGCTGGCCGGACGGGTCCACGTACTGGGTGGCCACCTGGCCCTGGGCCAGCAGCTCCCGCAGCAGCGGATCGGGTCCCACGATCCGCCCTTCGCCGTGGGCGATGGCGGCGTTGATCAGGGCCCCGGGCTCCAGCCGGGCCAGCCAGGGGCTGCGGTTGGAGACCACCCGGGTCCAGGCGAACCGGCTGGTGTAGCGCAGGTTGTTGAAGGTGAGGGTGGGACTCGCGGGATCCAGCGCCCGGATCTCCCCGCAGGGCACCAGCCCCAGCTTGATGAGCGCCTGGAAGCCGTTGCAGATGCCCAGCATGAGCCCGTCCCGGCGCTGCAGCAGCTGGTGCACCGCGTCGCGCACCCGCGGGTTGCGGTAGGCGGCGGCGATGAACTTGCCGCTGCCTTCGGGTTCGTCGCCGGCGGAAAAGCCGCCGGGGATGGCCACGATCTGGGCCCGGCCGATGGCCTGGGCCATGGCCTCCAGGGAGGCCTCCACCGCCTGGGGGTCCAGGTTGCGGAACACCACCGTTTCGGTGACGGCGCCGGCCCTTTCGAAGGCCTGGGCGGTGTCGTACTCGCAGTTGGTGCCGGGGAACACCGTGAGCACCACCCGGGGCCGGGCGGCACGGATGGCCGGGGCGGACCGGAGCCCGGCCGGAACCGGCGCGAAGGCCGGCAGGGCCGGGGCCGGCTGGGCCAGGCGGGTGGGGAAGACCGCCTCCAGGGGCGCTTCCCAGGCCTGGCGCAGGGTGTCCAGGGCCAGCCGCAGTCCAGCCACCCGCAGCTCCGGCTCGGCCAGGGTCCGGCCCAGCAGGGTCCAGTCCAGGCCGGCCAGCAGCTCCGCCGGGTCGCCGTCCAGCTCCAGGATGAACGAGCCCGGCCGGGGGACGAACCACTCGGCCGCGGCCCGGGCGTCCAGGTCCAGGCCCACGCCGTTGCCGAAGCCCATGATGGCCAGGGCCGGCGCCAGGCCTTCCAGGCCCATGGAGCGGGCCGCCAGGGCCCGGCCCTGGCGCACCAGCTCGCCCACCCGGGCGTAGGTCCGGTGCAAGGCCGCCCAGTCGGGCAGCGCCTGGGCGTCCCGGGCCAGCTGCACCAGCACCACCGGGTGACCGGCGGCCTTGAATTCGGGACTGGTCACCTGGTCCGCCTGGACCACCGCCACGGCGAATGCCACCAGGGTGGGCGGCACGTCCAGGTCCTTGAAGGTGCCGGACATGGAATCCTTGCCGCCGATGGCCGGGGTGCCCATGGCCAGTTCCGCGGACAGCGCGCCCAGCAGGGCCGCGCAGGGCGGACCCCAGCGGCGCGGATCGCCGGCCGGCTTGCCGAAGTACTCCTGGAGGGTGAAGCGCAGCTTGCGGTGATCGCCGCCCACCGCCGCCAGGCGGGCCGCGGCCTGGACATGGGCCCAGACCGCCCCGTGGAACGGGCTCCAGCGGCTGAGCGCGGGCAGGAAGCCGTGGCTCATGGCGCTGGCCGAGCGGGTCTCCCCGCCCTGGACCGGGAACTTGGCCACCATGGCCTCGGCCGGGGTGCGCCGCAGCCGGCCGCCGTAGGGCACCAGGACCGAGCCGGCGCCGATGGTGCAGTCGAACTTCTCGGTGAGGCCCCGCTGGCTGCAGGTGTTCAGGTCCTCCAGGGCGGCGCTCCAGGCCCGCGCCAGGTCCGCCTCGGCCACCGCCGGCCCGCCCAGGGGCGTCTCGGCCGCCGGCGCGGCGATGACCACCTCGGTGAACTGCGGAGCGCCGTTGCTGTCCAGGAAGGCCCGGCTCAGATCGGCGACCACCTGGCCGCGCCAGGTCATGCGCAGCCGGGGCTCCACGGTCACCCGCGCCACCAGGGTGGCCTCCAGGTTCTCGTCCGAGGCCAGCCGGATCAGCCGCTCGGCGTCCTCCGGCGCCACCACCACCGCCATGCGCTCCTGGCTTTCGGCGATGGCCAACTCGGTGCCGTTCAGGCCTTCATACTTGCGCGGCACCACGTCCAGGTCCACGGTGATCCCGCTGGCCAGCTCGCCGATGGCCACGGCCACGCCCCCGGCGCCGAAGTCGTTGCACTTCTTCACCAGGCCGGAGAATTCGGGGTTGCGGAACAGGCGCTGCAGCTTGCGCTCCATGGGCGCGTCGCCCTTCTGCACCTCCGCCCCGCACTTCTCGATGGACTGTTCGGTGTGGGCCTTGGAGCTGCCGGTGGCGCCGCCGATGCCGTCCCGGCCGGTGCGGCCGCCCACCAGGATGATCACGTCGCCGGGCACCGGCTCCTCCCGGCGCACCTGGGCCCGGGGCACCGCGCCCACCACGGCGCCGATCTCCATGCGCTTGGCCACGTAGCCCGGGTCGTAGTACTCCACCACCTGGCCGGTGCACAATCCGATCTGGTTGCCGTACGAGGCGAAACCGTTGGCCGCCTCCTGGGAGATCTTGCGCTGGGGCAGCTTGCCCGGCAGGGTGGCGCTCACCGGCACCCGGGGATCGCCGCTGCCGGTGATCCGCATGGACTGGTAGACATAGGCCCGGCCGCTCAGCGGATCCCGGATGGCCCCGCCCAGGCAGGTGGCGGCGCCACCGAACGGCTCGATCTCGGTGGGGTGGTTGTGGGTCTCGTTCTTGAACATCAGCAGCCAGGCCTCGCGGCCGCCCGGGACCCCGGTGTGGTCGATGTCCACGATGACCGAGCAGGCGTTGATCTCACTGGTCTGCTCCTGGTCCTCCAGGCGCCCGGATCTGCCGAAGGCCCGGGCCGGCAGGAGGGCCATGTCCATGAGGCATTCCGGATCCTGCCGGCCCAGTTCCCGGCGCAGTTCCCGGTACTGGGCGCAGGCGGCCCGGATCGGCGCGGCCATGGGCCCGTCGGCCACCTGCACGCCGGTGATGTGGGTGAGGAAGGTGGTGTGCCGGCAGTGGTCGGACCAGTAGGTGTCCAGCAGCCGCAGCTCGGTCTCGCTGGGGTCGCGGCGCTCCTGGTCCCGGAAATAGGCCTGGGTGTGTTCCAGATCGGCCAGGGTCATGGCCAGCCCCATGCGCCCGTGCAGCGCCCCCAGGCCTGCCGCGTCGGCGCCGCGGAAGCCCTCCAGCAGTTCCACCGGATCCGGCGCCGGCAGCACCGGGCGCAGGGTGGCGGGCCGGGCCGGCGACGCCGACCGGCTATCCACCGGGTTCACCAGGTAGGCCCTGGCCCGCTGCAGATCCTCGGCCGACAGGGCGCCCTTGAGCACGTAGACCCGCGCCCCGGCCACCGCCGGCCGGACCCCGTGGGCCAGCAGCTGCAGGCACTGGGCGGCGCTGTCGGCCCGCTGATCGTACTGGCCGGGCAGGTATTCCACCGCCAGGGCGGTCTCCCCGGGCCCCAGCGGCAGCTCTTCCTCGAACAGATCATCCACCGGCGGTTCGGCGAACACGGTCCAGCGGGCGGCTTCCAGATGAGCGTCCGACAGCCCCTCCACGTCGTAGCGCACCACCAGCCGCAACCCTTCCAGGCTCCGCAGCCCCAGGTGGTCCCGCAGATCGCGCCACAGCTTCTGCGCCTCCACGGCGAATGGGGGTTTCTTTTCCACATAGAGGCGGCGGATGGCGGGCATGGCGGCGGTTCCCTGGAAAGACCTGCGGCCGCCCGATTGCGGCCTCGTGCTGCAATCAACTATAGCAAGACTTCCTGTCCGGACTTGGCCCGGCAGGACGCGCGGGCGCACGCGAAGCCCACCGCCCGAGCGGGAACGGTTTTAGGCCTTGGCCGTCCGTCATGAAGCAGGTAGGCTTAATAGGTTGGGCCCGCGTGGAGGCCCCAGAGGAGTTCCGTCATCAGATGAGCAAGCAGCGCGGCCTTGGAAGCCTGGCAGATCTCGCCAAGATCCTGGAGGAAGCCTCCAATCCTGAATCCTCCCTCCGGGAGGACCGGAAAGAGAATAAACCCAAGCCCGTCCTTGCTCGAAAGGGGGGTGCCGCGAAGCAGGTGCGCGTCATCGACCCCAGGCGGAAGCTTTGGTACGAAAAGCGGCTGAAGGAGCAGGCAGAGCAGGCGGAGCAGGCCAAGGTGAGCGCGGAAGCCGGGGTCGCCCCGGTGCCCAGCCAACATTCGCCTTCCCTCACCCGCGCCGCGGCCACCCGCGTAGGCGGCAGTCTGCTGGAAAGCCTGGCCAATGCCCGGGACGCCAAGCCCAAGGCGGAAAGCGCCAAGGGGCGCGCCGAAGCGTGGCGCCGCAAGCCCGGGGACCCGCTCTTCTAACCAGGCACTGGGTCCACTTCTGCAACCCGCCCGGGTGGCCGTGACAGGCCACCCGGGCGGGTCGTATGGGTTCCGGCACTACTGCCGGAGGGTCAGCCCCTGACCCGCCAGCAGCGTCTTCCACTCGGCCGCCGAGCGCAGCCCGGCCGGATAGGCGGCGCCATCGGCGCCGTGCAGCAGGGCGACGGCCACCCGCAGCGGGTCGCCGTCGCTGCGGAAGACCACCGCCAGCGGCAACTGGGCAGCCCGCTGGAAGAGCGGCCCAAGCGCCGGCAGCCCATCGGCCCGCAGCAGCACCTCGCCGGCCCCCATCTGCGCCAGCTCGTTCATGCGCGCCACCAGGGTGCCGGTGTCCACCTCCGGCGGCGCCTCCAGCGCCACCGACACGTGCTCCCGGCCGAACCGCGCGGCCGCGGCCTCCAGGAGCGGGGCGTCGCCCGCGCCCAGGACCACCTTGTCGGCGCCAGCCGCCAGCAGGGCCTCCAGATCCGCCATGCGGGCCACGGGCAGTTCCAGGGCGAAGGGGATGAACAGGCTCCCGGCCACGGCCCGCACCCAGGCCAGGCGTTCCACCTGGGCCCCCGCCGTCACCTCCCGGAACAGGATCCCGTCGGCGCCCGCCAGGGCCAGCCGGCCGGCCGATTCGGCCGGATCTCCGGCCTCGGCGTTGGCGACCCGGCCATCGGCCAGGTCCAGGACTGGAATGATGCGCTTGGCGTCCATGGTCATTCTCCTACCTCAAGCTCCCGGTTGCGGCGGGTGTCCCCCCAGCCGCAGGGTCGCGAGCAATCCCCACACCCCACGTCATGCCCGGGCGCAGCCCGGACCTGAAGTCTAGTTGCAGTCCGCCATGGGCGCCGAAAGGGGCTGCGCCCCCAGCCCGCCCAGGATGTGTTCCAGCAGCGCCAGGCCGAACCCGCCCGACTTCTCCAGGTGGGCCTGGACCCCCAGGGCCCGGCCCCGGCACTCCAGCACGGAGAACGGGCGGCCGTGCACGGCGATGCTCAGGGTTTCGCTGGTGGGTTCCAGGGCGTGACTGTGGGCAAAGAACAGCCAGCCGCCGCTGGCCTCCGGCAGCAGCGGGTGATCACGTAGCTGACGCACAGGCGACCAGCCCCAATGAGGGACCTTGGTACCGGGGCCCAGGCGCCGGACGATGCCCGGGATCAGGCCCAGGCCCGCGCCCCGGGGCGATTCCTCGCTGCCCTCCGCCAGCAGGTGCAGGCCCAGGCCCAGACCCAGCACGGGCCGCCCGGCCGCGGCCAGTTGGGGCAGCTCCCACCACCATCCGGAAGCCTTGAGGGCGGCGCAGGCCGGGTCCAGGGGACCGGTGCCCGGCAGCAGGATCGGCCCGGACGGCGGCGCCTGGTCGGGCCCCTCGGCCCGGACGTGGGCGAAGCCCAGGCGGTCCAGGGCCCCCTCCAGGGTGGTCAGGCTTGCGCAGGCGTGGGGAATGAGCGTGATCATGCGGGGCCACCGGTGGACAAGGGTCTACCTGGATTGTGCCAGGAGTTCCCCCCGGGTGACGGACTGCTGATCTCGAGGAGGATGACTACATCATCGTACGTGTCCCAGACTTTCGGCCTGGCTCGTCGCCGCCGGCGGGGCCGGCGTCGACGGAAGGACCACGGCGATGGAGGTTGGGCGGTGTTCGCACGCTCGCGCTTCGCTCATCCTGGGCGACCACTTGCACCGCCGGACCCTATCGCTGGGCCGGATTTTCAGCGAACATGGAGACGACCGCCGCGGTCCAGCCCCAAGGACCGCCACGACGGTTGCGAAAGCAACCGGCCGGGGCGACCCTGATGCAAGTCCGGGCCCCGTACGAAGACGGAGCCGTCCTCCTAGGCCGGAAGCGGCTGGGGAGCAGACCGGTGGGCAAACACCGGCAGCACCGGCGCCGGGGCTTCCAGGTCCTCCCAGGTCCAGGCCTGGGGACTGGCCAGGATGGCCCGGGCCAGTTCCACATGGAGGGCGTGGCCGGCCATGTGGGCCTCCACGAAGCCGTCCAGGGGCGCGCCCAGCAGCTTCAGATCGCCCAGCAGGTCCAGGATCTTGTGCCGCACCGCCTCGTCCTCGTAGCGCAGGGAATCGTTCAGCGGCCCTTCGGGGCTGAACACCACCGCGTTCTCCAGGCTGCCGCCCTTGGCCAGGCCGCGGGCGCGCATGAACTCGATGTCCCGCTCCATGCAGAAGGTGCGGGCCAGGCCCAGTTCGTGGGCGTACTTCTCGGGGGTGATGGTCAGCTCCCGGGTCTGCCGGCCGATGGCCGGGTGGTCGAAATCGATGGTGTAGCGGACCCGCAGCCCGGGATAGGGGCTCACCCGCAGCCACTTGTCCCCCTGCCGCACTTCCACCGGGCGCAGCATGCGCCGGTGCCGGGCCCGTTCGGCCATGGGGCGAAGCCCGGCCGACTGGATGGCCCGTACCCAGGGCGCGGCGCTGCCATCCAGGATGGGCAGTTCGTCGCCGGTCAGTTCGATGGTGAGGTGGTCGATCTCCAGGCCCATGAGCGCGGAAAGCAGGTGCTCCACCGTCTGCAGGCGCACGCCGTCCCGGACCAGGGTGGTGGCCAGGCTGCAATCGCCCACGAACTCGGCCAGGGCCGGGATCTCCACCCCGGAAGGCAGATGCCGGAACACGATCCCGGTGGCATGTGTGGCGGGGCGCAGCACGACGGTGCAGGGACGGGCGCCATGCAGCCCGTGGCCGCTGACGGTGACGGGATGGGCAAGGGTCTGGGCGGGGCGGGAGCGACGCATATAAAGCCTCGGCCCTGAGCCATGCAATCCCTGTGCCGTTAGATAAAAACCTTTATCTGCTTGATTTAGACAAAGAAGGCAGGGGGTCGGCTGTGGCTCAATCGACCACACCCTGTGGCTGGCTCCGGACCGGACAGGCCCGGGCCCAGTCCTCCGGGGTGGTGAGCTTGAAGTTGGACGCCGGCGAAGGCACCAGCTTCACCCGCAGCCCCTGGGCCTCCAGCAGCGAGACATCGTCGGTGCCCTGGAAGGTGTGGGCCTGGGCCCAGGCGAAGGCCTTCCGCCAGGTATCCAGCCGGGCCACCTGCGGGGTCTGGGCCCGGAAGATGCCTTCCCGGGGCTCGGTGCCCAGGATCCGGCCCTGCGCGTCCACCCGTTTCAGGGTGTCGGTGGACGGTTCGCCCAGCACCGCGCCGTCCCATTGGTCCAGGGCGGCCACCGCCTCCCGCACTGGCCCGGCCGGCGGGAAGGGCCGCACGCCGTCGTGGATCAAAACCACCGCGCCCGGGACGGCCGGCAGGGCGGCCAGGGCCTCGGCCACCGACGCCTGGCGGGTGACGCCCCCGACCACCACCCGCAGGGGCACCCCGAAGGACCAGGTCCGCACCCGCTCAAGCTGATCCTCGGGCACGGCCAGCACGATGCCCGCCAGGGCGGGCATGGCCGGCGCCAGGAAGGCCCGCACGGTCGCGGCCAGCAGCGGCTCCCCACCCCAGTCCCGGAACTGCTTGGGCACCCCGGCGCCCATGCGCAGCCCCTGGCCACCGGCCGGAATCACCAGATAGACAGGCTCAGTATTGACGGATAATGAATGGTTCAAGACCGCGATCCTTGCAGAACTTGGCCAGCTGTTCGGACGCCTTCTGTGCGTCTTCCAGGCGGGGATAGGTGCCCACGCGGACCCGCTGCACCAGGACGCCCCCCGGGCCCTGGGCCGCCTGGTAGGTGACCGGACCAAAGGCCGTCTGCAGTTCCTGGGACAGGTGCTCGATGTTGTTGGCCTTGGTGAGGGAAGCCACCTGGATGGTGAACGGGTTGCCCTGGGTTACGGCCGCGGGCACCGGCAGCGGCCGGCCCTGGGCATCCACCGTGCGCAGCCGCACCTGGGCGACGCCGCACTTCACCAGGCCCAGTTCCTCCGCGCCCCGCCGGGACACGTCCAGGATCCGCCCGCGCACGAAGGGACCGCGGTCGTTGACCCGCAGCACCTGGTGCCGGCCATTGCTCACGTTCTCCACGTCCACCAGGGTGCCGAACGGCAGGGTCCGGTGCGCGCAGGTGAACTCGCCGGGATCGTAGCGTTCGCCGCTGGCGGTGAGGCCGAAGGCGAAGCCGTCGTCGGCGCTTCCGTACCAGCTGGCCTGGCCGCGTTCGGTGTAGCTCCGTGCCGCCGCGGTCCGGTCCTCCGACTGGGTCCCGCCCGGGGGGGCGCCGCCCGGGGGAGCCTTCAGCGGCTGGGTCGCGTCCAGGGACACGCGCGGACTGGTGCAGTGCAGGGCGAACAGCAGCACAACGAACAGCGAAGCATGGCGAGCAAAGGTCCGCACCTTGGGCATGAAGCACGACTGAATTTCAAACGGTGCCATGACTGCCGGCAAACCGATCACCTGGATGTCCTCGATCCACACGTTGAACATCCGGCTCCAATTCTGGGTAGACAGCATATTGAAATCCATGGTTCTCCGAGAAAGATCCAGGGCCATTATGACCACTGTTCCCGTAGTATAAACGATTTCAATCAAATGTAAACTGCACTCAGAACAGGGCAGCCCTGCCCGATGGATCCGGACCGACTGTTACACCACTATATTAAAATATATACTCCAATATCAATTTCCTATTTCATCTTGATCAACTCCGAAAACCTGAACAGTTTCGGCCGGCTCCGCTCCGCCAGGAAGGACGCAGGCAGCAGCTTCATCTGCTTCTCGGCCGCTTGCTGAGTGGGGAAACGGCCCAGAAGCACCTGGTAGCAGATCCGCCCGTCCTTGAACGTGATGGGGCGAAGGAACAGGTCCGGCTGGCGGTCCTTGAACAGCTCCGGCACCCGCTGGATGGTCTCGCCCTGGCAGGCGATCTCCAGGCGCAAGGTGTAGTGGGTGGCCGGGGTCTCCCGGCTGAGGCGCAGCCCCTGGCGCACGGCCAGTTCCAGGTCCCCCCGGTCCAGGGCCTTGAGCCGGGCCGCCAGGGAAACGTCCACCCGGGCATCGGCCTTGGTCTCGGCCTTGGCTACCGGCTTGGCTTCCGGCTTAGCCTCGGACTTGGTTTCCGGCTTGGGCTTGGGCTCGGGCTTGGCCTCGGGCTGGGGCGCGGGTTGTGGCGCGGGTTGTGGCGCAGGTTGTGGCGCGGGTTGAGACGGCACCACCGGCGGCGCGGCCACGGGCGCGGCGGCCGCAGAGCTCCACGGCGTACGCCGGCCCCGCAGGAACGGCTTGGCCAGGAAGTTGCCCAGGGCGGCCAGGGCCGCCAGCAGCAGCAGCACCAGCAGCACCCGCCGCAGTCCCCCGCCCCGGGGCGGACGCGCGGCCTCCGGGACCGGGACCGGCTCCGCGGCGGCTTCGGCCGGCACCCGCAGGGCCACGACCGGGACCGCCTCGCCCTCCCCTTCCCCGGGCAGGTGTTCGATGGCGATGGGCGGCGTGGCCGGATAGCCCTGCCCCTCGGCCACCCGCACCGGCGGCAGTTCCGGTTCCGGGCCGATGGTGATCGCATGCTCGTTCACCGGATCTTCCGTTCCGGGGGTCCACACCGGTTCCGGGGCGGACCATGGGCTGGCCGGGCGCTCGGGTTCGGCCAGCACCGGTGCGACCGGATCCGGCGCCGCCAGGCTCAGCGGCTCCGGCGCGGCGATGCTGGCCGGCAGATAGGGGGATTCCAGCGGCGTGGGCACGGTCTGGACCGGGGTTTCCTCATCCAGGGCCCGGGACAGATGCTCCAGGTTGGTGGTGGGCCGGGCGGCTTCCTGGATGGTGGAGAACAGGGAGGGGACCGTGTCCGGAAAGGCCTCCGTCAGCGGCGGGGACAGGGGCTCCGGTTCCGGCGACAGGGCCAGGTCCAGGGCGTGCCGGTCCAGGGGCGGCATCTCGTGCAGCCGGGCCCAGCCCATCTCCCGGAGGAACAGGGCGAAGGCGCCCAGGCGAAGCGGTTCGGCCATGGACTCCCGGCTCAGCTCCAGCAGGGTGTGGGTGCCGTCCAGCAGCGGCGGCAGCTTGGCCAGATCCGGCGGCAGGGTCAGGTCCATGAGGTTGCGGCCCTGGAGCACCACCACCTGGTTCAGGGGGCCCAGCAGTTCCAGCAGCCCCTCCCGGTCCTGGAGGGACAGGGTGCCGGCCAGGAACAGCTGTGGGGTGTTCATGGGCAGGCGGACCACGTTGGCGTCCAGCTCCCGCTCCTGGAATTCCGGCTGCAGGTCCACGGCCGTGAGCCCGCCCCGGACGATGCGCTCCACCTGGGCCTTGGCCACCTCCAGCAGATCCCGCTGGGTGATGAAGCCCATCTCGATGAGGTTCTTGCCGATGCTGAGCCCGGGCTTCAGGTTGGCCAGGGCGTAGTCCATCTGGGCCTGGGTGAGCTTGCCGCGCTCCACCAGGAGGTAGGTAAGCCGGTCCTGCAGGTGGGTGCTCTGGGCGAACACCGTATCGCCGTAGTCGATGTAGATGGTCCGTCCGGGATCCTTGCCCAGCGTCCAAACCCCCGTCGCCTTCTCGCGGTACCGCCGGAAAAGATCCTGGAGGGCAAAGAGGCTCATGGCACCACCCAGCGTTGAAGTTTCAGTTTGCCCACCCGGACCAGCAACGCCGTCCCGACGCGCAGCTCCAGGGCGAAGCGGGGATCCTCGACCTTGCCGCCGTCCAGGCTCACGGCGCCCTGCAGGATGAGCCGTTCGGCTTCCTTGCGCGACCCGGCCATGGCGTGCTCCACCAGGAGCCGGGCCAGGGGCTGGATGCCGGCCTGAGCGACCACGTCGACCGCGGCCTCCTGGCTCCGCTCCGAGAACCGCTTCACCCAGCGCTCCTCGGCGGCCCTGGCCTCCTGGGCGCCGTGGAACTGGGCCACGATCTCCCGGGCCAGGTCCTTCTTGGCGGCCATGGGATGGCCCTGCTGCATGGCCTCGATCTCCCGGGGCAGGCGGTCGGTGAGCAGCAGCCACCAGTTCCACATGAGATCGTCGGAGATGCTCATGGCCTTGCCGAACTGGTCATCGGGGCCCTCGGTGAAGCCGATGTAGTTGCCCAGGGACTTGGACATCTTCTCCTGGCCGTCCAGCCCCACCAGCAGCGGCACGGTCAGCACCACCTGGGGCTGCTGCCCCATGGCCTCCTGCAGATCCCGGCCGCGCATGAGGTTGAACAGCTGGTCATTGCCGCCCAGCTCCGCATCGGCCTTGAGCGCCACGGAATCGTAGGCCTGCACCAGGGGATACAGCAGCTCATGCACCGAAATGGGCTCGCCGGCCCCGAGCCGCTTGCTGAAGTCGTTGCGTTCCAGCATCTGGGCCAGGGTGAACCTGCTCGCCAGGCGGATCCAGTCCTCGCCGCGCAGATCGCCCATCCATTCGCTGTTGAACCGGATCTCGGTCTTGTCCGGATCCAGGATCTTGAACACCTGGCTTTTGTAGGTCTCGGCGTTGGCCTGGATCTGTTCCCGGCTCAACGCCGGCCGAGTGCTCTTTTTGCCGGTCGGATCACCGATGAGACCGGTGAAATCGCCGACCAGGAAGATGACGGTATGACCCAATTGCTGGAATTGCGCCATCTTGCGAATCAGCACCCCGTGGCCCAGATGCAGATCGGGGGCGGTCGGATCGAAGCCCGCCTTGATGCGCAAGGGCCGGCCCAGTCTCAGGCGGGCCAGCAGCAGGTCCTTGGAATGGCAGGTGACCGTGCCCTTCAGGAGAAGATCGAGGGCATCCATGGGTGAAGCGTTGCTCATACCAGCATCTTGGCTCAAACGCGGCGGTATATCCAGCGCTGCGCGCGGGTTTTTCCGATGACGAGGGGAATCCTTTGCCTGGACACCAAGTCCAGGTTCCGCCCGGACTTGGTGTGGGGGTGTGGGGGGACGTAGAGCGAGCAACGCGAGCGGGCGGTCCCACCATCGTTGGATCAGAGCAGGTTTCCCGCCAGTTCGGCCATCTTGCTGCGTTCGCCCTTGACCAGGGTGACGTGGCCGGCGATGTCCAGGTGCTTGAAGTGCTCCGCCAGATAGCTGAGCCCGTTGGTGGAGGCGTCCACGTACGGGTTGTCGATCTGGAAGGCGTCGCCGGTGAGCACGATCTTGGTGCCGTCGCCGGCCCGGGTGAGGATGGTCTTCACCTCGTGCGGGGTGAGGTTCTGGGCCTCGTCCACGATGATGTACTGGTTAGGGATGCTCCGGCCGCGGATGTAGGTGAGCGGCTCGACGCTCAGGTAGCCGCCCTCCTCCAGCTGGGTGGGAGTCATGGAGGAGCGGCGGCGCTGCTCCATGTTGGCGGCGACGATGAAGTCCAGGTTGTCGTAGATGGGCTGCATGTAGGGACGGAGCTTCTCCGACACGTCCCCGGGCAGGAAGCCCAGATCCCGCCCCATGGGCATCACCGGCCGGCTCACCAGAAGCTTGTTGAAGCGCTCCTCGTCCACCACCTGCTGCAGGCCCGCGGCGATGGCCAGCAGGGTCTTGCCGGTGCCGGCCTTGCCCAGGAGGGTCACCACCTGCACCGAATCGTCCAGCAGGAGTTCCAGGGCGAACTGCTGCTCGCGGTTGCGCGGCTTCACGCCCCAGGGAGGCATCTCCACCCGCTTCAGGGGATGGATGCGGCCGTCGGCGGCGTAGTAGCGGCCCAGGGCGGTGTGGCTGTCATTGCTGCGGTCCACCAGGGTGACGAACTGGTTCGGGCTGAGGCTGCGGCCCTCGGGGGGCACCAGGCCGCCGTCGAACAGCATGTCCAGCTGCACCGGATCCACTTCGCAGACCGCGGTCCCGGTGTAGAGCTCGTCCAGCTCCACCCGGTCCGAGGTGTAGTCCTCGGCCTGGAGCCCCAGGGCGTCGCCCTTGATGCGCAGGTTGGTGTCCTTGGACACCAGCACCACCTTCTCCTTGCGCACCGACAGCTGGCCCAGGGCGCAGGCGAGGATCTGGTTGTCCGCCTTGTGCTTGTCCAGGGCGGCCAGGCCCAGGTCCAGGGGATGCGGGTGCACGTCCACGGTCAGGGTGCCGCCGCCTTCCATGACCACCCCCTGGCTCAGGGAGCCGGTCAGGCGCAGCTTGTCCAGCTGCCGGGAGACCATGCGGGCATTGCGGCCGATCTCCGACTGGTCCTTCTTGAAGGTGTCGATCTCCTCGATCACCACGATGGGAATGACGATGTCGTGTTCCTGGAAGTGGTTGATCGATAGGGGATCATGAAGCAGGACATTGGTATCCAATACGAACACCTTCTTGCTGGATGCTGACATCGGTAGCCCCCCCGGAGATGACCTGTCTCCATTGAACCCTATCACCAGCGATCACACCACAAGCCAATTCAGCCACCCCGCACCGGCCGGGCCCCGGGCTTCGGACAAGTCTGCCCTTGGACAAGCGGCCCGGCCTTTGCTAGGCTGGATGTTCCTGCCCGTCAGGTCCAGCCGGTGTAGCTCAGGGGTAGAGCAACGGTTTCGTAAACCGTAGGTCGGGGGTTCGAATCCCTCTACCGGCTCCAGAACAAAGGCCCGCCACCCTCCGGTGGCGGGCCTTTCAGGTTCACGCCCCTGCGCCTACTTGCGCAGCATCAGCGCGGCGATATCCGGGAAATGCTCGGTGTAGTCCCCGAAGATCTGCATCATGAACGCGCTGGGCTCCAGCTTGCTCCAGGTGATCTTCTCCTTGCCGCCGGCGCCGGAGTAGGAGCCGAAGCTCATGGGCGAGGAATGGATCTCCACGAACCCGGCCCAGGGCCGGATCAGGGCCTCCTGCTGTTCGGTGGTCTCGTCGGCCAGATAGTCCTTCTTCAGGTGCGGGACCACGCAGATGGGGAAATCGCCGGCGATGCCCCCGCCCAGCTGCAGGAAGGCCAGCCCCTCGCCCTGGGAGTGATCCGGGTACCATTCGGCCAGGCGGTGCATGTAGCGGAAGGAATGGTGCACCACCTCCGGGCTGATGGGGTGCTCCTGGGCGTAATTCGAAAGGAGCGGGTGGCTTCCACCGTAGGTGTAGTAGGCAAAGATGTTGCCCATGGTGGAATCCTCGGCCCCGCCCACGCACAGCTCCACCCCTTCCTTCCAGGCCCAGTACAGCCAGCAGTCGTCCAGATTGGCGCCGGGGTCGATCTGGATGAGGTTGCGTTCGAACAGCTCGAAGAAGTACTCGTGCCAGAACCGGGGCCGGCCCTGGGCCTCGGCCTCGCGCCACAGCATCTCGAAGGCCGGCAGCACCACCCGCACCGATTCCTCCTCCGGCAGGAAGGTGTCCGTGATCCGGCGGAACCCCTTGTGGTCCAGTTCCTTCTCTTCCTGGGCCGTGAGTTCCACGTAGTCCGGAATGTAGGCGTAGTGGGAATGGGCCACCAGCCGGTAGAGGCTCTCCTCCAGGTTGGCGCCCGAGACCGAGATGCCGGCGATCAGCTTGGCGCGGATCAGTTCGCTGAGGGTGATGCCCATCTGGAACGAGGAGCCCGCCCCGGACATGGTGAGGAAGACCTTGCCGCCCCGGTCGCAGTGGCCGCGCAGCCAGAGTCCCGCGTCGACGGTCTTGCCGCCGTTGCAGTGGCGCTTGGTCCGGGCCAGGTAGTTGGACACCGGGGTCGCCGGGTCCTCCTGGTAGTTCCGCTCGCCGAGCACGATCTTGGCGCGCAGGGCGGGGGTGAGGGTGTCGAGCTTGTTCATGGTCTCTCCACCTAGATCATGGAACATTTCCGTCCCTCCCGCAATTGAGGGGGGTGGCGCCGGGCCCCGGCCTTCCTCAGTGCCGGCCTTCCCGCGGTTCGGGTGCGTGGGAAGGGGTGGCCGGGTGCGCGGCCGCTGAGGCCCCGGCCTGGGTCCCTTCCCTGGACGGCTCCGGTTGCCCCAAGGTGTGCGCCGGCACGGCAGCGGAACCGCCCGCGGACCCCTGGCCGGCGCCTTGCACCTTGCGGGCCTGGACCAGGACGATGGGATCCGGCAGGCTCCGGGCCGGATCCAGGGCGGCGCTCCAGTCCTCGTACCCGGCCCGGCTGATGCGCAGCGTGTGGCTGCCGCCCATGGGCACGGACAGATGCTCCAGCGGCGCGATCCCCACCGGTTTGCCGTCCAGGAAGACCGCCCCGCCGGCCGGCTCGGTCCGGACCCTCAGCCGGGCCAGCAGCGGGACCAGGGTGATGACCGGCGGCGCGCTCCCGGCCCGGATCTCCCCCTCCCAGACCTGGTAGTTCTTGAGCCGGAGCTCCAGGTGCTGGACGCCGGTGGCCGGGACCTCCAGCTTCGCCAGCGGGGTGACGCCCACCCGGCGGCCATTCAGGAAGGCCTGCGCTCCGGCCGGCCGGGTGACGATCGGCAGCTCCGCGGCGGCCGGTTCCAGCCGGATCACCCCGGACAGCGGCCGGACCGCGGGCGGCGCCGGAGCTGGGGTCGCTTCCGGGGACGCCACCGGGAGAGGCGCCGGACGGGGGAAACGGGGGCGCCGGAGCCACAGCGCGCCGAATAGCACGATCGCGACCAAGCTAACAGCCATCCAGGCCCGGGTCCGCCGCGGCGCGACCCTGCGGTCCGAGGGAGCCAGGGCGTCCGCGGGGGCCGGATCGTCCGCGGGCTCCAGGCCGGTCCCGGGCTCCGCGGGGGATGGCGGTTCCGGATCCTCCAGGGTCGCCCGGGGGGGAATCGGGTCCCGCGCTTCCGGCGCGTCCGGAGCCTCCAGCGCGGCCGGCTGGTTCGGCGCCTCTGGAGCGTCCAGCACGGCCGGCTGGTCCGGCGCCTCTGGAGCACCCGGCGCGGCCGGCTGGTCCGGCGCCTCTGGAGCACCCGGCGCTGCCGGCTGGTCCGGCGCCTCTGGAGCGCCCGGCGCTGCCAGGGTCGGCATGGGCTGGGTGCTTTGCGACCCGACCCGGCTCCGGGCAGGAAGGGAGGGAAACATCTGGGTGGCCAGGGACACGGACGGGGTCCGGACCGGAGGGTCGGTGGCCGGGCCGGCGAGCGGGCTCGGCTGGGTGGCCCGGGACGGCGCTTCGGCGTCCGGGCTCGGCTGGGTGGCCCGGGACGGAGGCGTGGACATGGGCGTGGCCAGGGAGGCGCGGGTGATCTGGCCCTGCCCGCTCGCTGGGGCCGGGCGGGCGGCCCGGAGCGGGACCGGCACGCCGCTGGGCCGTGGCACGCCGGCGTCCGGCCACGGGGTGCGCAGGGCTTCGGTGGCCAGCTCCCGGGTATCCATGGGCTGGACCGGCAAGACGGTGGGCTGGGTGGCCATCCGGCTCAGGGTGGCCGCCTCTTCCACGTGGCTCTGGACCAGGTGCGCCAGCTCCACCCCGGAACCGTCGGCCAGATCGGCCAGGAACCGGGCCTGGAGATCGGCGGGCAACGCCAGGGCGATGACCAGGTCCCGCATGAAGGCCGTGAGGGTCGGGTAGCGGTCCCCGGGTTCCTTGGCCAGGGCCCGCTCGAACACCCGGCGCTGAGACTCCGGCATGCTGTCGGGGAACAGCGGGGGATCGTGCACGATCCGGAACAGCGTGGCGGCGATGGTGGCGCACTCGAACGGCAGCACGCCGGAAAGCATCTGGAAGGCGGTCACGGCGAAGGCATAGTGATCGGTGACGCTGCTGGGCTCGGCGCCGGCCAGCGCCTCGGGGGCCGTGTACGAAGGGGTCCCCATGATCTGGCCGGTCTGGGTGAGCCGGGTGTCGTCGCCCCGGGCGATGCCGAAGTCCATCAGCTTGAGGCGGCCGTCGTGGCTCACCAGGATGTTGGCCGGTTTCACGTCCCGGTGGACGATACCGGCTCGTTCGGCCGCCTGTAATGCGCTCGCGCCCTGGAGCAGCAGATCGAGGGTGCTTTCCGGGGGGAGCCCCTGGCGGATCAGATCGGACAGGGGCAGGCCGTCCACGAACTCCATGGCCAGGAACGGCCCCGCCTGGGGGTCCTCGCCCACGTCGTGCACCGTCACGATGTTGGGGTGGTTCAGCCGGGCCGAGATCTCCGCCTCCCGCTGGAACCGGACCAGCGTGGACTCCGCATCCGGACCGAACTCGCGCACCGTCTTGATCGCCAGCAGACGCTTGAGCAGCGGGTCGAAGGCCAGGTAGACCACGCCCATGGCGCCATGGCCCAGCTCGCGCTTTACCTCGTACCTGCCGATCCTGTGGGGTTCTCCCGGCATCTGCTCCGTCCCTCTTGCGGAATGCTTTTGATTCTATATGGCGCCCGCCCCCGCGTTGTGAAGAGTTTGCGCCGCAGCGCCAGCCGTCCCTCGCAGGCCCGGGGAACGTTCCAGGCCCCCCAGGAACCCCGGGGCTGGAAGCGGCATGCTGTGGCTGAGGCGACCCTGCCGGTTCCTTCCGACCCGCGTCCCCTCGCCCAGGAGCGTGTGCCATGTCTTTTCCGTCCAGGCGTCCGTCCTTCGCGGCCCGTGCCGCCGTCACCGCCACACTGGTCCTGGGTGGCCTGGGTGCCGTTTCCTCCCTGGTCCCGCTGGAGGCGACGGAAACGGACGACCGGATCCTCGCCGCGGCGCGCGGATCGTACAACTTCAAGACCTACTTGGCCGGCGACCAGATCCACCTTGCGGCCAAGCGCGGGACCGTCACCCTCACCGGCGAAGTGCTGGATGAACTGCACCGGTCCCTGGCCGAGGAGACCGTTGCCGGCTTGCCTGGCGTCGAACGGGTCAACAACCAGCTGAACCTTCGGTCCCAGCCGGGCGGGGGCACCCCGGATGCCGCGCTCCGAACCAAGGTCCAGGCGGCCCTGCTGTTCCATCGGCAGTTCAGCGTCCTGCAGACCCGGGTGCAGGTGCAGCAGGGGGTGGTCACCCTTCAGGGCGAGGCGGACAGCGAGGCGCGCAAGCGCCTTTGCGCCACCTTCGTCCAGGGCCTGGACGGGGTGGTGCGGGTGGACAACCAGCTGGCCGTGGTCCCCGAGCCGCACCCCAGACGCAAGGCGATCCGCAAGCGCATCGATGACGCCTCCATCACCGCCCAGGTGAAGCTGGCCCTGCTGTTCAACCACGCCACCAGCGCCACCCGCACCCGGGTCCGCACCGAGAACGGCGTGGTCCACCTGGAGGGTGCCGCCGGCAGCGGGGCCGAGAAACGGCTGGTCAACCGGGTGGCCTGGACGGTGGAAGGCATCCGCAACGTGAACAACCGCATGACCGTGGAGGAGTAGCCGGAGCGGAGGCCGGACGACAGGCCGCGGCCCAAGGTCCCTCAGGGCGATGCCTAGTCCTGGTCCTCGGTGACCAGATAGAAGCCGTAGGCCACGCCCAGGGTCAGCACGGCCAGGGTGCCGGCCAGGCCCTTGCCTGACCCCAGGCTCCGGATGCCATCGTTGATCTGCCCGGCCACCAGGTTGGCGGTGCCCCCGATCATCTGCAGGTTGCGCTGGTAGAGCTTGGAGGTTTCCATGGGATCCCCCAGGGGATCGGCCGCCGGCTTCACCGCGGTCAGGTACACCCCGGCGGCGGCGGCCAGCCCCACCAGGAGGATGCCGCGGAGAATATCGATCCGGGTGCGCCGGGGCAGGATTCGCCAGCTCATGGGTTCACGGGTTCATGGGTCCACGGTTTCACGGGTTGCATGGGGATCATGGGAGTCATGGGGGGCTGGGCCGTCCTCGGGAGGCCCGGCGGGCTGGGGCCGGCCTTCATCTTAGATCTATCCCCACGCCTGTGTCCCCCTTATGGTGGATCCAGAGCCTGCGGAGGAACCCATGCCGATCCGGGAATCCCTGGACGAAGCCCAAGCGCCGGTCCGCTGCGGCTGGTGCGGGGTCGATCCGCTCTACGTGGCGTACCACGACCTGGAGTGGGGGGTGCCGCTGCACGACGACTGCCGGCTGTTCGAGATGCTGATCCTGGAGGGGGCCCAGGCCGGGCTCAGCTGGATCACGGTCCTGCGCAAGCGGGAGGCCTACCGCCGGGCCTTCGCCGGCTTCGATCCGGCGGCGGTGGCCGGGTTCGGCCCGGAACGCTGCGCGGCGATCCTCCAGGACCCCGGGGTGGTGCGCAACCGGCTCAAGGTGGCCTCGGCGGTGGGCAACGCCCGGGCCTTCCTGGCCGTCCAGGAGGCCTTCGGCAGCTTCGACGCCTACCTGTGGCGCGCCAGCGGCGGCCAGCCGCGGGTGAACCACTGGGCCCGCGCCGACCAGGTGCCGGCCGTGACCCCCGAGGCCCAGGCCCTGAGCCGGGATCTCCAGGAGCGCGGCTTCAAGTTCGTGGGACCCACCATCATGTATGCCTTCATGCAGGCCGTGGGGCTGGTCAACGACCACCTGCTCGGCTGCCATAAGCACCCCCAAGACGGGGTGCCCGAGCTTCGCCCGGACACCACGTGGGGGCCAGAGGTCCTTAGATATCCAAGGGCGCCTGCGCACTTGGATGGGGAACATCGCGAGCGCAGTGAGCAGGCAGTTCCCCCTTTCATCGCAGATGACGGGACTTCCGCATGCTCGCCGTCCTGATGGGCTTCGCCTTCGGCTACCTGGGCTCCATGCCGGTGGCCGGGCCGATCTCGGTGCTGGTGCTGCACCTGGGCCTGACCCAGCATCCCCGGCACGGTCTGTGGGTGGCGGTGGGCGGGGCGCTGGCGGAAAGCGGCTACGCGCTGCTGGCCTTCTGGGGGCTCAGCGCGGTGCTGGCCCGCTACCCCATGATCCTGCCCGCGGCCCGGGCGGTGGGGGCGGTGCTGCTGCTGGGCCTGGGGCTGGCCATGATGCTGATGCGGTCGCCGGCGGCGGCGGCGCCGCCGCCGCAGTCCCAGCCCCGGGGCCAGAAGCGCAGCTTCGTCCTGGGCTTCTTCATCACCGCCCTCAATCCGACCCTCATCGTCACCTGGACGGCCGCGGTGGCCGCGCTCAACAGCACCGGGCTCCTGGTCATGGACCGGACCACCGCCCTGCCCTTCGCCGCCGCGGTGGGCCTGGGCATCGTCGCCTGGTTCCTCACCCTGCTTTGGCTGGCCGGCAAGTGGCGAACCCGGGTCAGCGGCACCGGCCTGGACCGCTTCCTGCGCGCCACTGGCGCCTGTCTGGCCGCCATAGGCGGCTGGATGGGGGTGCGGGCGCTGCTGCGGCTGGGCGGGGTGTAGGCCGTTGTCCAGCCACAACCGGAACCGGAGATTTCGTCCCCGGCCCGCTCAGTCCCGGGCGATGGCCGCCACCGCCTCCACCAGCCGTTGCACCTCCCCGGCCGTGGTGTACAGGGCCATCCCGGCCCGGACCAGGCCGCCCTGGGCCTCCAGCCCCAGCAGTTCCACGGCCCGGGCGGCGGAGAACGCCCCGTCCCAGACCAGCAGGCCCTGGTCGCCCAGCTTCCGGGCCACGTCGTCGGCCCGGTGCCCGGCCACGGTGATGGACACCGTGGGCGCCCGCTGCCCGGCGCCGAAGCCGGGCCCCCACACGGTGACCCCCGGCACCCTGCGCACCGCGTCCCAGTAGGTGGCCGCCAGGGCGCGTTCGCGCTCGGCGATGGCGGTCAGGGCGGAAACGAGCCGTTCCCGGAGGTCGGCGCCCGCGCCCTGCTCGGCCAGGAAGCCGATGGCCGCCCGTACGCCGGCCAGGGCGGCGGGGTCCTGGGTGCCGGTCTCGAACCGGAACGGGGCCACGGCCGATTGGGTGCGCAGCCGGTCGGGACGCAGCTGGTTCAAGAGCCCGGCCCGGCAGTACAGCACGCCCACGTGCGGGCCGTAGAACTTGTAGGCCGAGCACACCAGGAAGTCCGGATCCAGGGCGGCCATGTCCATGGGGAAGTGGGGCGCGGCCTGCGCCGCGTCCACCACCAGCCAGGCGCCCACCGCCGCGGACAGGGAACGGGCCAGGGCCAGGTCGTTCACCGTGCCCAGGGCGTTGGAGGCATAACCCATGGCCACGATCCGGGTCCGGGTGGTGATCTTCCGGGCCAGATCCTCGGGGTCCAGGGTGCCGTCCGGGAGCAGGTTCACCTCCTTCACCACCACCCCCTGGCCGGTGAGGGCCAGCCAGGGGCCGCGGTTGGCTTCGTGGTCCAGCTGGGTGATGACGATCTCGTCCCCCGGCATGAGCTCCCGGGCCATGGCCCGGCTCAGGCTGAACATCAGAGTGGTGGCGTTGGCGCCCAGGGAGATCTCCCGCCAGGAGGGCGCGCCCAGGAAGACCGCCAGGGCCTCCCGGGTCTCCTGGAGGATCAGGTCGATCTCCCGGGCGGTGCAGAACTGGCCTTGGGGGTTGGCGGTGCCGTTCACATAGCATGCGGATACCGCGTCGATCACCGCCCGGGGCACCTGGGTGCCGCCCGGCCCATCGAAAAACGCCAGCGGCTGGCCGCCCAGGGTGCGCCTCAGGGCCGGGAACTGCTTGCGGCAGGCGGGCGAAGCGGACGGGGTGGATGGGGCAGATGGAGGGCATGGGGCGGTGGACATGGCAGGCTCCCAGGATCCGCTGTCATGATACCGGCCCGGCCCGCCCTTGCCATCGTATTTTAACCAATCGTTTCGCTACCCAGCTCCTCCCACAGGCGATCCGTCAGCACCTGCTCCGCCGGTCCCTGGCGCACCACGTGGCCGGCCTTCATCACCAGCACCCGGTGCGCCATGGCCCGCACCACATCCATGTCGTGGGTCACCAGGACGTAGCTCAGTCCGTGGCGGCGCTGGAGGTCCTGGAGCAGCAGCAGCACCTGCTTCTGGATGGTCACGTCCAGGGAACTGGTGGGCTCGTCCAGGAGCACGATGCGCGGGCGCACGATCAGGGCCCGGGCGATGGCCACCCGCTGGCGCTGGCCGCCGGAGAAGGCGTGCGGGTAGCGCTCCAGGAGCGCCTCCGCCGAGCCGTCCTCGGCCAGCCCCACGTCCGCCAGGGCCTCCAGGATGCGCTGGCGCCGCTGGGCCGGGCCCAGCTCCGGCTCGTGGATGGCCAGGCCCTCCCCGACGATCTGCTGGATGGTCATCCGCGGCGACAGGGAGGCGAACGGATCCTGGAACACCACCTGGATGTGCCGGCGCAGGCGGCGCTGCTGCTCCCGGCTGCGCCGCTCCCAGCCCTGGCCGTCCACCTCCACCCGGCCGGTGAAGGGCGCCAGGTCCAGCAGGGCCATGGCCAGGGAGGTCTTGCCGGAGCCGGATTCGCCGATCACCCCCAGGGTCTCGCCAGGCGCCAGGTCGAAGTCGGCGCCGTGCACGGCGGTGAACCGGCCTTGGCTAAACCAGCCGGCCAAGCCGGGCCGCGGCACCGGGTACTCCACCCGCACCCCCCGCGCGGACAGCACCTGGCCGACCCCGACCGGCCCGACCGCGCGTTCGCAGCGGCTGTCGATGAGCTTGCGGGTGTAGGGGTGCCGGGGCGCCTCCATCACCTGGGCCATGGGTCCCTGCTCCACCAGCACGCCGCGCTCCATGACCGCCACCCGGTCGGCAAACCGCCGCACCAGGTTCAGGTCGTGGGTGATCATCAGCACCGCCAGGTTGCGCTCCCGGCGGATCTCCTCCAGCAGGTCCAGGATCTGGTAGCGGATGCTCAGGTCCAGGGCGGTGGTGGGCTCGTCGGCGATCAGCAGCCGGGGGTCGCAGGCCAGGGCCATGGCGATCATGGCCCGCTGCCGCTGGCCGCCGGACAGCTGGTGGGGGTAGCTGTCCACCCGTCGTTCCTCGCTCACCCCCACCCGTTGCAGGGCGGCGATGGCCTGGGCCCGGGCCTCGCCCCGGGCCAGCCCCTTGTGCAGCTGGAGCGCCTCCATGATCTGGGCGCCGACGGTCATGACCGGGTTGAGGGCGCTCATGGGTTCCTGGAAGATCACCGCGATCTCGTTGCCGCGCAGGGCCTGCAGCTCGGCCGGATTCATGGCCAGCACCTCCCGGCCCTGGAAGCGGATGGAGCCCTCCAGCCGGGCGGCGTCGAACAGGCGCAGGGTGGACAGGGCGGTGACCGTCTTGCCCGAACCCGATTCGCCCACCAGGGCCAGCTTCTCGCCCGCCTCCAGTCCGAACGCCACCCGGTCCACCACCCGGCGCGGGCCGAAGTGGATGCTCAGGTCCTGGACTTCCAGCAGGCTCATGCGTCCTCCCCGGCGATCTCCTTGCGTGGATCCAGGGCGTCGCGCAGGGCGTCGCCCACCAGGATCAGCAGCACCAGGGTCACCACCAGCACCGTGAAGGTGGCCAGGGAGATCCACCAGGCGTCCAGGTTGTTCTTGCCCTGGGCCAGCAGCTCGCCCAGGCTCGGGGTGCCTTCGGGCACGCCCAGGCCCAGGAAGTCCAGGCTGGTGAGCGCGCCGATGGCCCCGGCCATCTCGAACGGGATGAGCGTGATCACCGGGGTCAGGCAGTTGGGGAGGATGTGCCGGAAGATGATCACCCGGTTCCGCTGGCCCAGGGCCCGGGCGGCCCGCACGTAGTCCAGGCTGCGGTTCTTCAGGAACTCGGCGCGCACGTAGGCGGCGATGCCCATCCAGCCGAAGATGGAGATGAGCGCGATGAGCAGCCAGACGCTGGGCGCGAAGATCGCCGAAAAGATGATCAGCAGGTAGAGGGTGGGCATGGCCCCCCACAGCTCCACCACCCGCTCCATGGCGATGTCGGTCCAGCCGGCGAAGTAGCCCTGGATGGCCCCGTAGACCACCCCGGCCAGGGTGCAGACCACGGTCACCGCCACGGCGAACAGCACCGACAGGCGGAACCCGTACAGCAGCCGAGCCAGCAGATCCCGGCCCCGGTCGTCGGTGCCCAGCCAGTTCTGCCGCGAAGGCGGAGCCGGGTTGGGCTCCCGCGAAAAATAGTTAATCGTGCTGTGATGGTAGGGGTTGGGCGGGAACAGCGCGAAGTTGCCGGGCCGGGCCAGCCGAGCCCGGATGAAGGGGTCCAGGTAGTCCGTGGGGGTCGGGAAGTCGCCGCCGAAGGTGGTTTCGGGCAGGGTCTGCACCATGGGCACGAACCAGCGGCCCTGGTAGCGCACCAGCAGCGGCTTGTCGTTGGACAGCAGCTCGGCGAACAGGCTCAGCACCGCCAGAGTGACGAACAGCAGCAGGCTGCGGTAGCCCAGGCGGTTGCCCCGGAACCGGCCCCAGGCGCGCCGCCAGGGGTTCTGCGCGACCGGCGCCCGCGCCGCCGGAGACTCGGATTCGCGGTTCAGCATGGGGGCCTCAGTCATACTGGACCCGCGGATCCACCCACAGGTAGCTCAGGTCCCGGATCAGGGTGGTCACCAGGCCGATGAGGGTGAAGAAGAACAGGCTGCCCAGCACCACCGGGTAGTCCCGCCGGATCACCGCCTCGTAGGAAAGCAGGCCCAGCCCATCCAGGGAGAACAGGGTCTCGATCAGCAGCGAGCCGGAAAAGAAGGCCCCCACGAAGGCGGCCGGGAAGCCGGTCATGATCGGGATCAAGGCATTGCGGAACACGTGCTTCCACATGACGTTGCGTTCGCTCACCCCCTTGGCCCGGGCGGTGAGCACGTACTGCTTGTGGATCTCCTCCAGCACCGAGTTCTTGGTCATGATGGTGATCACCGCGAAGCTGCCTGCGACCATGGCGGTGACCGGCAGCACGATGTGCCACAGGTAGTCGGTGACCTTGCCCATGAGCGACAGGCTGGCCCAGTTGGCCGAGGTCAGGCCGCGCAGGGGGAACCACTGGGTCACGGCGCCCCCGGCGAACAGCACCAGCAGCAGCACACCCAGGACGAAGCTGGGGATGGCGTAGCCCACCAGCACCACCAGCGTGGTGGCGGTATCGAAGCGGGATCCGGCCCGCACCGCCTTGGCGATGCCCAGCGGCACCGACACCAGGTAGGTGAGCAGGAAGCTCCAGATGCCCAGGCTGATGGAGACCGGCAGCTTTTCCCGGATCAGCTGCCATACGTCCTCGTGGTGGTAGAAGCTCCGGCCCAGGTCGAACCGGGCGAACTGCTTGAGGGTCTGCCAGAAGCGCTGGGCCACGGGCTTGTCGAAGCCGTACAGCTTGCGGATCTCCTCGACGCGCACCGCGTCCACCCCCTGCCGGCCCCGGTAGCCCAGGCCCGAGGCGGTCGGGCCCTCCCCGGCCGAGTTCCGGCCCTGCAGCTGGTGCACCATCTGCTCCACCGGCCCGCCGGGCACGAACTGGATCACGGCAAAGGTGATGGCGATGATCCCGAACAGGGTCGGAATCATCAGCAGCAGCCGTTTGAGGATGTAGGACCACATGGACAGGCTCCTAGGGGTGTGGGGTGGCCCACCAGGTGGCGATGATCCAGTTTTCGGGCTGGATGTAGCGGGGCAGGACCCGGGGTTCGCCGAACCTGCCGGCCCGGTAGCTGATCCGGAACGCATTGGAGAACCAGGCCGGCACGAAATAGTGGCCGAAGCGCAGCACCCGGTCCAGGGCCCGGAGCCGGGCCACCAGTTCCGGCCGGGTGGTGGCGGCGGTGGCGGAAGCCACCAGGGCGTCCACCGCCGGATCGCGCACCCCCATGAGGTTGGCCGAGCCCGGGGTGCCGGCCGAGGCCGAGCTGAACCGGTCCTTGAGTTCGCTGCCCGGGGCCTCGCTGCCCGGTACCCGGATGCTGGTCAGGTCGAAGTCGAAGTCGTCCAGCCGCTTCTGCAGCAGGGCGAAGTCGGCCAGGCGGTAGTGGCATTCGATCCCCAGCCGGGCCAGGGCCTGCATGTACGGGGTGACGATGCGCCCCATGGCCCCTTCGCTGTCCAGGAACTCGATGGTGAGCGGCTGGCCGGCGGCGTTGCGCAGGGCCCCGTCGTGGTAGGTCCATCCGGCTTCCTGAAGCAGGTGCTGGGCCTGGCGGAGGTTGTCGCGCAGGCTCCCCGGGGGGTCGGTGCTGGGCGGCAGGGGCACCGGCTGGCTGAACAGCTCGGGCGGCAGCTTGGCCCGCAGCGGCGTCAGCACCGCCAGCTCGTCGGCCCCGGGAAGGCCCTTGGCCTCGAAATCGCTGGCGTTGAAGTAGCCGCGCACCCGGGTGTAGCTGGCGTAGAAGAACTGCCGGTTCATCCACTCGAAGTCCATGGCCAGTTCCAGGGCCTGGCGCACCCGGGGATCGGCAAACGCCGGGCGCCGGCTGTTGATGAGGAAGCCCTGGAAATCCCCGGCATTGCCGCTGGGCAGGTTGCGCCGGACCAGCTCCCCGGAGGTGAACTTGCGGCCCACGTAGGTGCGCGCCCACTCCCGGGCGGAGAACACCTGGATGTAGTCGAACTCGCCGGCCTTGAACGCCTCGGTCTGGGCGGTGGTGTCCTTGTAGATCTTGTAGGTGATGTGGTCGAAGTTGTAGAGGCCCTTGCGCACGTTCAGGTGCGCCCCCCAGTAGCCCGGGTCCCGCCGATAGGTGATGTCCCGGCCGAAATCGACCTTCTCCACCCGGTACGGGCCGCTGCCGATGGGGATATCGGTGACGATCTGGTCGAACGGCTTGCCGCCACCCCACCGATGGCTGAACACCGGCATGCCGCCGACGATCAGCGGCAGTTCCGCGCTGGCCCGGCGGAAGTGGAACTCCACCGTGCGCTCGCTCAGCACCGTGGCGTCCTTCACGTCGGCGAACATGGCCCGGTAGGCAGGGTGCGACAGCTTGCCGGTGAGCGCGTCGAAGCTGGCCTTCACGTCCAGGGCCAGGACCGGCTGGCCGTCGTGGAAGCGGGCGGCAGGGTTCAGCCGGAAGGTGACCGACAGGTGGTCGGGCGCCACCGCCACGTCCTCGGCCAGCAGGCCGTAGGCGGTGGTGGGCTCGTCGAAGCTGCCGGTGAGCAGGCTCTCCAGCAGCAGCTCGCCCAGCCCCGGCGGCGCGGTGCCCTTCAGGGTGAATGGGTTGTACTTGTCGAACTCGGTTATGCGGGTGGGCGGCACCAGGGTCAGGGTGCCGCCCTTGGGCGCGGCCGGCTCGGCCCACTGGAAGTGGTCGAAGCCGGCCGGGTACTTGATGTCGCCGAACTGGGCATAGGCGTGGGCGGCGAAGGCCGGGGCGGCCAGGCCCAGCAGCAGGGCGACCAGATTCCCCCGCAGGCACCGCCGGGCCCTGGGTGCAGAAAAGGGAATGGGGCGCCCGGGTGTCATGCGCCGATCATATCAGAATGAACAAATATTATTAGGACGCGTCTTCGCGTTCCCGGTTTTCCGCCCACAGGTTCAGGTCGGCACCAGGAAACAACCGGCACGCTTGGTCGGTTGCCATAGCTAAAGCTGCAATCCGCCGGGGATGGATTGCACCTCCCCATCCTGGCCGCGGGTGCGGCGGGCCGGATGTGCGGCCAAATCACCCTAACGGGTGGAAGCTATGCCAATCAGGCAGGGGGGTGGGCCTTCAGCCACTCCTGCAAGGCCAGATCCAGCCTGGCCTGCCAGCCCTCGCCGAGGGCACGGAACCCTTCCAGAACCTCTCGGGAAAGCCGGATCGAAATCTGCTCTTTGGTCGGAGCCTTCTGGGGACCCCGCGTCTTGAGCTTGGCCTGGAGTGAATCAGGGAGTTGTTCAAACCGGCGCGCATGCTTTAGGTCGGTCGGCCTGATCTCGCGGACCTCGCCTGCGTCATCGGTCATGGGCTTGCGCCTGGTCATAGGTCCTCCTTTCTCTCTCATTGGCCTTTCGTAAACTTATGACCCGGATCCCCTCGGGAATTTCGAGGTAACACAGCACATGAAGTCGTTCGCCCAGATAGCCAAGGGCGATCCAGCGGCCCTCTCCGTAGTCCTTGCGTTGATCGAGCCAGGACAGAGCCGTGGCAAATTCAAAATCGGCGGCTCGTTCGAAGGCTATACCCCGGAGATCGAAGTTCCGCTGGCTTTTGGCGGGGTCAAAGATCGTCTCCATCCGCAAAATGTATATGCAAAATGCCTAAGTGCAAGACCTTTTCTAGGCTGTATACAGCCGCACCACCGCCGTGTGGTTGAGTTCGCCCATGCCCCGGGCCATGGCTTCGGCGAAGACCTGGCGGGCCGCTTCGATGGTCGGCGCGGCGGCGGGGGAACCGGCGGCTGCCACGGCGTAGCGGAAGTCCTTCTCGATGAGCGCCACCGGGAACTGGGGGGCAAAGTCGCCAGCCAGCATGGCCCGGGTGTGGCGGGTGGCGATGGGGCTCCACACCGCGGTGGCGGCCACGGCCTCCAGGGCCCGGGCGGCGTCCGCTCCCGCCCGCTGGAGCAGGCCGATCAGTTCGGCCAGGACGGTGGCCTGGACGCCCAGCAGGGTGTTGGTGCACAGCTTCACCAGGGCGCCCGTGCCCAGGGGGCCCACGTGGTGGATCGCCGGGCCCATGGCCTTCAGCAGCGGCTTGGCCCGCTGGAAGGCCTCCGGTTCGCCGCCGACCAGGTAGATCAGCTGGCCCGATTCGGCCTGGGGCAGGGTGCCGGAAACCGGCGCTTCCACGAAGGCCGGACCCCGGTCCGCCACCGCCCGGCCCAGTTCCCGGACCCAGGCCGGAGAAAGGGTGGAGCTGTCGATGGCCAGGGCGTCCGCGGCCATGCCGGCCAGGGCGCCGGTGGCCGGATCCAGCCAGACCTGCCGGGAGGCCTCGTCGTCCCGCACCATCACCATCACGCATGCGGCGCCGGCCGCCGCTTCCTTGGGCGTACGGGCGATCCGGGCTCCGGCCAGCGCCAGGGCCTCGGCCGGGCCGGGGCTCCGGTTCCAGACCGTCACCCGGTGCCCGGCCTTGAGCAGGTTGGCGGCCATGCGGGAGCCCATGGCTCCCAGGCCCAGAAAGGCGATATCGGTCATGGGGTTCCTCCTTGGCATGGGGTGAGGGGTACGCCCGACCCAGCCAGGGACCGGGCATACCCTGCCCTAGCCTACCCGCCCTTGGCCGTTCGGGGGGCTGCCAAGGTGGGAGAGCTGCCGCCCCTGTAGATGGCCAAGCCCTGGGCCGCCACCTGCCGGGTCGCCAGTCGGGCCTTCCCCCGCCCCGCCAGCCAGGTGACCAGGGCCTGGACCAGGATGGCCAGGGCGGTGACGGCGGAGGGTTTAACGGGCAGGCGCGCATGAAGGGGTAGCGCGGGAAGGCCTTTTCTGCGGGGATTGGGAACCTGGTCGCCCTCCAGCGCAGGAGAGCATGAGAAACGCAGGTGCATCGGCGGCGGGCGCACCTGAAGGAGGAAGCATGTCTACCATCCTGAACCTTCGAAACGACGAATTGAGCCAGATCCTCGGCGGCGGAGGTGTCCCGAGCAAGATCGAGGATCTTGCCGGAGACGTCAGCAAGGCCCTGGGCCGGAAAGGCAAGCCGTTCCTCGGCCGGGACTTCGTCGCAGTGGCAGTGGGCGTGGGCGTGGGCATCGCCACCCAAAACCCAGTGCAAGGCCTCGAGGCAGGAAAGGCCATTGACATCGCCTATGACCTGGACCGGGGAACCGGGTTGGCGGGTGGCGCCCCGCCGCCCGAGCGCCCTGGTGAACACCATTGACCCTGCCACGGCATAGGGGGCCTTTCGGCGAGAGGGGGGTGAGCGATGACATGGAAGCTGTTTGTCGTCTTGTGGCTCCTGGGGCCGGCGGCCCAGGCCGCCGAACCAGCCTGGCTGAGTCGGTTCGAGGCTTGGCGGTATGGCTGGGAGGTGTTTTTCGTCCAGCCGACCGGAGCCTTGAACGCATTCTCTCGTTCATACGGCATCGGCGGCGCGCTCGTCAGCGAGCGTGATCTGGGCGTGCGCAACCAGCTCCAGACGGTGTTCTCCTACACACACTATATGGCGAGGAGCGCGAGCGGGATCCCGACGGCCCCATACAGCCGGGCCCAACTGCAAGCGGTGGGGAGCATGGTGAACGTCGTCCACCACTTCCGCCCGGAGGCGAACCGGGCGCCTTTCCTGCTCGTCGGGGTCGGCTTCCGCAACTTCTGGGGCAGCGCCGACCTCCCGGACGACGCTGCGCCGCCCGGGGCGGGCCGCAATCCGGTCATGGGCGAGCAGCGCTACAGCCTCGGCACCGGGATCAAGCTGGCCTACCAGCTGGGCGTGGGCTTCGATTTCAACCCACGCTGGCGGGCCACGCTCCGCTGCCAAATGAGCCGCTCCATGGGCCACACCCTGCCCAGCCTGGAACTCGGGACCGGCATGCGCTTCTGATCGCTTGCCCCGGGACCTTAGGCATCGTCCATAAATGACTTGGCCATTTACAGGGGCGGCAGCTCTCGCATGACTGCGTTGGCCTCCTTTAGCGTAAAGACCCGATACGCTGCAGTCGGCCACCTTGTCCTGCTCGGCTGGCGCTCCCTGTAAATAACCAACTTATTTATGGACGATACCTTAGAGGTTCAAGTGGACGATCTTGGCCGGTGGGAAGCCGTTGAAGGAGGTGCTGGAGGCGTGGCTGTAGGCCCCGATGTTCTCGCTGTAGACCAGGTCGCCCAGTTCCAGGTCCGGCAGGGGCTCGGCCAGGGTGATGGTGTCCAGGGCGTCGCAGGTGGGGCCGAACACGGCGCACAGCTGGGTGGGGCCGTCCTTGAAGGGCCGCACCGGGTAGTGGCAGTGGTCGAACAGCTGGCCGGAATAGGTGTGGTACACCCCGTCGTTGATGTAGTAGCACTGCCGGCCGTCCCGGTGGGCCTTGCCGATCACTTCGGACACCGAGGTGCAGGCGGTGGCCACCAGGAACCGGCCGGGCTCGGCCAGGATCGCCACGTCCTCGGGGAACAGCCGGGCGATGGTGTCGTTGAGGATGTCGGCCAGCTCCTTCAGGGGCTTGACGTTCTCATCGTAGGGGGCCGGGAAGCCGCCGCCGATGTCCAGCTGGTTCATCTTGTGGAAGCCGCGCAGGCGCGCCTCCTTGAAGATCTCCGAGGCCATGTTCAGGGCCTGGACGAAGTTCTGGAAGTTGGTCGTCTGGCTGCCCACATGGAAGCTCAGACCCTCGACGGTAAGCCCGGCCGCTTCGGAAGCGGCGATCAGGTCCACCGCCTCGCCCGGCTCGGCGCCGAACTTGGAGGACAGCTCCACCATGGCGCCGGTGTTGGGCACCCGCAGCCGCAGCAGCATGCCCACGTGCGGAGCGTAGCGCTGGACCTTGCGGATCTCCTCCAGGTTGTCGTAGGTCACCAGGGGCTTGTACTGGTCCAGGGCCCGGAGCGTTTCGTTGGCCTTGATGGGATGGGAGTAGATGATCTTGTCCCAGATGAAGGCCTGGCGCTCGGCCTCCGGCAGGTCCTTGATGTTCTCGTGCACCAGCTGGAACTCGGGCCAGGAGGCCACGTCGAAGCTGGCCCCGGCCCGGTACAGGGTCCGGATGATCTCGGGATTGGGATTGGCCTTGACCGCGAAGTAGGGCTGCACCCGGGGCAGCCAGCGGTTGAACTCGGCCAGGTTCCGGCGCAGCTGGTCGTGGTCGATGATGAACAGCGGCGTGCCGTGTTCCCGGGCCAGGGTTTCGAGAAGCGTCTTGTCGATCACAAGGGTCCTTTCGGTCAAGCCGTGGGCGCAAAAGCCCTAGTCGCCGCAGTCGGTGACCAGGAAGTTCTTGAACTGCCAGGGATCGGTCGGATCCAGATCGGGCTGGTTCCAGCCGCGGAAATGGTTCTCCCGGTCCCGGAGCGGGGTCCAGTCGGAGGGCACCGACAGGTTCTCGCCCAGGTAGGGCTGGGCGATGCCCAGGACGTACTCGTGCGGCAGATCGTCCGGGGTCAGCACGCCCCGGTCCGGGTTGGCCACGATCCAGCTGGCGGCGGCCACCACCGAGATGGCCACCTGCAGGGTGGTGGCGTTCTGGTGCGGCACCAGTTCCCGGCTCCGTTCGATGCTTAGGGAACTGCCGGTCCACCAGGACTGGTAGGCGTGCCCCATGATCAGCGCGCCCAGGATATCGGCGCCGCTGGTGATCTCGTCGCGCATGATGCGCAGCCGGGGCTGCAGCGCGTAGTCGTAGCCGCGCAGCTCGTGCAGCGAGCTGATGGCGTTGTCGCAGGGGCAGTAGGCGTAGTGCACCGTGGGCCGGTACACGGCCTGGTCGCCCTCCCACACCGTCAGGTGATCGGAGATGGTGAAGGCCTCGCCGTGCCGCACCACCATCCCCTGGATGGTCTGGTCGGGCACCCAGGAGCGCACCCGCACGTTCATACCCATCCGGGCCAGGCAGATCTGGTTGCGGGGGCCCTCCGGGTGGCTGTAGGCCCACAGGGGCAGGGTCCGTTCGTGGGTGCCCCAGCCCATCTCGGCCGTGGTGGTGCCCTCCTCGCGGAAGCCCTCGATGCTCCAGGTGTTGACGAACTCGTCCACTTCCTTGGGCTGGGAACTGATCTGGGTGTCCCGCTCGCTGCAATGGATCACCTTCACCCCCAGCTGCCGGGCCAGGTGATTGAAGCTTTGCTTCTGGGCCAGGTGCTGCACCTGTTCCGCTTCGGCGCCGGAAACCTTCCCGTCGGCCAGCAGCCTGGCGGCGATGTCCAGCAGGCCCTGCTTGGTCCAGTGCGAGATCAGACCGGGGTTGGCGCCATGCTCCAGCACCGCGGTGGGGCCGGGGGTCTGCCAGCCGGCGACCATCCGGCGGATCTTCATGTGCCGCCAGTACAGGGTCCGTTCGGTGGGGTGGCTTTGGCCCATGGCGTACGGATCCCACACTTCCACCGAGGTGTTTACGTAGAGCACCCCGTGCTCATGGCACCACTGCAGCAGCTCGCAGCAGTCGATGTTCCAGGCCAGGTCGACCAGCAGATCGCCCGCCCCCAGGTAGTGCCCCAGGCGCTCGCCCAGGTTTTCCGGGGTGATCCGGTCCTGGACGAAGCGGATCCCCGCTTCGGTCCATTCCCGCAGGTCCGCGCGCTTGTCCTCGAAGTCCAGCACCGTGAGCCTTCCGGGAGCGACCTGGAGATGCTTCTGCAGCAATGGCAAGGTGCATTGCCCCACCGCGCCACACCCCAGCATCAGGACCCGCTTTTCGAACTCTGCCATTTGTTTCATTCCTATTCTGTCCGGCTCCAAGGGAGCCGGCGGCTGTGCTTTGGCCATGGAATCCCAGGCACTGGAAACGGAGGGCGAGGAAACCCAAAATCAGCGCACCAGGATAGCACAAGTGCTAGAATAGGTCGTTTATTGATTCCAGCAGCGCCGCGAACCCGCCGCTCCATTCCAGGAACACCATCGCAGTCACCACTGCGGCCACCAGCCAAAGCAGGGACCGAACCGGGATGGGATGCGCAAGCTGCTTGAACATTCATGACACCGCAGGATACGGCCTGCATCTACAGTATAGGCTGATAGTGGGGACTTCCCAGCGGCCGCGGCATCGGCCGGTGGCCCCCGCGGTCGCAGCCCGGGGGTTTCCTTGCCAGCCTTGCTTCATTCCGATCTGTTCGTGCTGCTGCTGCTGGATCTGGCGCTCTGGCTCTGGGTCTGGGCCGCGCCGACCCTGGTGCTGCGCTTCCGCTTCCTGCCCGACGGCATCCTCGGCCTGGCCCTGCCCGGCCTGGTGCTGGTGCGGGCCGAGACCTACACCTGGCGCATCCTCCGCCACGAACTCACCCACGTGCGGCAGATGCGCCGCTGGAGCCCCCTGGGCACGTACCTGGCCCAGGTGTGGAGCTACCTGCTGCGGCCCCTGGGGATCCTGCTGTTCCAGCGGCGCCGGCCGGGGATCTGGGAACTCTACCGGTGCAATCCGCTGGAACAGGAGGCCTTCGCCGCCATGGACGAGGACGGGCCGCTGCCCCGCACCTGGGGGGCGCTTCCCCCGGACGAGGCGTCCTGATATGACCGCGGGGGGACCGCGCGGTCGCTTCGCGCCCTCTCCGTCCCCCCACACCCCCACGCCGTGCCCGGGTGCAGCCCGGACATGGCGTCTGATATGACCGCGGGGGGACCGCGCGGTCGCTTCGCGCCCTCTCCGTCCCCCCACACCCCCACGCCGTGCCCGGGCGCAGCCCGGACATGGCGTCTGATATGACTGCGGGGGGACCGCGCGGTCGCTTCGCGCCCTCTCCGTCCCCCCACACCCCCACGCCGTGCCCGGGCGCAGCCCGGACATGGCGTCTGATATGACTACGGGGGGACCGCGCGGTCGCTTCGCGCCCTCTCCGTCCCCCCACACCCCCACGCCGTGCCCGGGCGCAGCCCGGACATGGCGTCTAGCCCTTCCATCCCCCGGGGCTGCGACTATGCTGGGGCCATGCCTGAACTTCCCGAAGTGGAGATCACCCGCCAGGGGCTGGCGCCGGAGCTGGTGGGCCGGCGCATCACCGGCGTGACCCTGCGCCGGCCGGACCTGCGCTGGCCCATCCCACCGGACATCGCCGCGCAGCTGCCGGGGGAAACCATTCTGGCGGTGCGCCGGCGGGCCAAGTACCTGCTGCTGGATGTGGCGCCAGGCAGCGCGCTGCTGCACCTGGGCATGTCCGGCTGCCTGCGGGTGCTGCCGGCGGACACGCCGGTGGGCCGGCACGACCACGTGGACTTGATCCTGGGTTCGGGCCAGGTGATGCGCTTCACCGACCCCAGGCGGTTCGGCTGTTTGCTCTGGCAGCCCCTGAACGAAACCCACCCCCTGCTCCGGGCCCTGGGCCCGGAGCCCCTGTCCCCCGCCTTCGGTGCCGCCTACCTGTTCGCCCATAGCCGGAACAAGCAGGCCAGCGTCAAGACCTTCCTCATGGACCAGAGTGTGGTGGTGGGGGTCGGCAACATCTACGCGGCCGAGTCCCTGTTCCAGGCGGGCATCGCCCCGGCCACGCCGGCCGGGACCGTATCCAGGGCCCGCTACGGCCGCCTGGCCCGTGCGGTGAAGGAGATCCTGGCCCACGCCATCCGCTGCGGCGGCACCACGTTCCGGGACTTCATACGGCCTGACGGTCGACCAGGCTATTTCGAGCAGGAGCTGTTCGTCTATGGCCGGGAGGGGGAGCCCTGCCTCACCTGCGGCACCCTGCTGAGCGGAAGCCGGCTGGGCAACCGGGCCACGGTCTGGTGCCCCCGCTGCCAGCGCTAGGCTAAGGGATCCAGCCGACCAGCCACGGAGGCCAGGAGCTCCGCCAGGGGCAGCAGCTCCGAGGGATCCAGGGCCAGCTGGCCGTCCTCCAGGGGGTCGAACCGGGCGTCGTCCTCGCGCCAGCGCCACCACTTCAGGAACACCGTGCCGTCGCCCGCCCGGCAGACCCACAGCTCGAAATCGTCCCGGGCCAGCTTGCCGAGCAGGGTGGCCGCGCCCACGTCCGCGGCCGGCGGACCCGGGTTGGGAGCAAACGGCACCACGTTGGGGGAACGACGCTTCATGGACTACCTCGTATTGGCTTCAGGCCGTGAGACGCCCTGGCGTCTTCTTCCGGTATTCGGTCGGAGCCAATCCGGTCAGCTTCCTGAAAGTGTACGAGAAATAGTTGCTGTCGTTGAACCCTGATGCGAAGGCGATGTCGGTGATGCTGTCCTCCGAGTTGCGCAGCGCCCGCATGGCGTGCCCCAAACGCAATCGGACCAGGTAGTTGTGGGGAGTGGTCGCGGTGGCTTCCCGGAACATCCGGCTGAAGGCGTGCAGGGAGTACCCGAAGCGGCGGGCGACCTCGTCGAAATCGATCTGTTCCGTGCAGTTGCAGCGCAGATAGGTGAGTACGTGGCCCAGCAGGGTGGCATTGGGCAGCAGCTCCCCGTCCGCGGCGAACCGGCTCCGGTGCAGGGTCACCGCCAGCTGCAGGAACAGCGACTCGGTCATCAGGTCCGCCAGGGGCTCGGCGCTGCGGGATTCCACGGCCAGCCGATCCACCAGGGGCACCAGCTGCTGCAGCATGGTCTCGGTGAGCTGCCAGTTGCGTCGCTGGCCACCGGTCTCGCCGTCCAGGCCCAGGGTGCTGCCCTGGCCCAGGGCCCGCCCCAGCATCTCGGGCTTGTACAGCACGTTGGTCAGGTAGAGATCGTTGACCTCCTCGAACGCGTGCCGGTCATCGGCCTGGATGTAGAAGATCTCGCCGCAGGTGATGAGCCTCGGCTCGTCGTTCAGCACGTGCCAGCCGTTGCCCGACATGACCACGACGATCTCGTTGAACTCGTGGTTGTGCATGGGGAACCGGCACTGGGGCGTGCGCTGTTCCACGCACACCAGCTGCGCCTCCCGGGAGAAGAATTCGCTCGCGCAGAGCCTCATGCTGGCACTCCAACATCGTTCATATTTCTGGTTCTCGGGTTGGGGGAGATCTGGGGTGGGGGTGAGGAATCGTAGCACACCCGCCAGGGGCACCTCCCTTGGATTTTCGGTCCAATTTGGCTGCGAGAAAGTCCGGATTTCGAAGGAGACTGCCCAGCCGCCCGGCGCACCATCCTCGGTGGAGATTCCCATGAGTGCAGTCAGAGCGGTCGCAGTCGATCTGGGCGCCAGCAGTGGCCGTATCGTCGTAGCCCAATACGACGGCGGCAGCCTGTCGCTCCAGGAAGTGCACCGGTTCCCCACCCCCATGTTCCAGGACACGGATACGGGCTATACCTGCTGGGATCTGGAGCTGATCGAGTCCCAGGTGGTGCACGGCCTGAAGCTGGCCAAGGTCCTGGCCCCGGTGCAAAGCGTCGGCATCGATGCCTGGGGCGTGGATTACGTCCTGCTGGACCGGGACCGCCGGCGCGTGGGGCCGGCCATCAGCTACCGGGACCACCGCACCGACGGGGTGATGGACGAGGTGTTCGGGCGCATTCCGGCCGAGCAGATCTACCGCCGCACCGGCATCCAGTTCCTGCCGTTCAACACCCTGTACCAGCTGGCCCAGACCACCCGGGTCCATCCTGACTGGATGGAGCGGGCCCGGCACTTCCTGATGCTGCCGGACTACCTCAACTACCGGCTGTGCGGGGTGCTGTCCAACGAGTACAGCAACGCCACCACCACACAGATGTTCGGCCTGGGCAGCGACAACTGGGACAGTGACCTGCTGGCCGCCGGCGGCCTGGCCCGCGCCGAACTGCTCAGCCCGGTGGACCCGGGCACGGTCCTGGCCGAGATCGGCCAGCCCTTCGGCACCGGCCAGCATGTTCAGCTCATCGCCCCGGCCACCCACGACACCGCCTCGGCCATCGCCGCCATCCCGTTCCAGGGCGAGCACGAGGCCTTCATCAGCTCGGGCACCTGGTCGCTCATGGGGTTCGAAAGCGCCACGCCCTGCACCGACGCCCTGGCCCAGGGCTTCAACTTCTCCAACGAAGGCGGGGTGGAGCACCGCTACGGCGTGCTCAAGAATATCGTCGGGCTGTGGCAGGTGCAGCAGATCGCCAAGGAGGTGGGCCTGGGCCACATCGAGCTGGTGGCCGCGGCCAACCGGGCCCCGGCCTGGGTCTCGCTCATCGACCCGTCCGATCACCGCTTTCTGGCCCCCCCCTCCATGAGCGCCGCCATCCGGGCCTTCTGCCGGGAAACCGGGCAGCCGGAGCCCGGCGATCCGGGCACGCTGGCCCGCTGCGTGTTCGACAGCCTCGCCTTGAACTACCAAGCGGTCAAGCGCGAGATCGAGATCCTGCGCGGCCACCCGCTCTCCCTCATCCGCATCGTCGGCGGCGGCAGCCAGAACCGCCTGCTCAACCAGCTGTGCGCCGACGCCTGCCAGGTGCCAGTCCAGGCCGGCCCGGTGGAGACCTCGGCCATCGGCAACGCCTATGTCCAGCTGATCGCCCTGGGCGTGTTCCGCTCCCTGGGCGAGGCGCGCGAACTGATCCACCGCTCCTACCCGGTGGAGACCTACCTTCCCGAGCGACCGGTGCCCGCCGAGGCCTGCCGGCGCTTCCAGTCCTTCGCCCCCACCCCTGCCCCCGGAGTCGCCCAATGAGCACCCCCACCTCTGTCACCGCCGCCTATCTGATCGCCCATGACGCCTATGCCACCCTGGGGGTGGACACCGAGGCGGCCATGAACCGCCTGGACGCCATCCCCATCTCCCTGAACTGCTGGCAGGGCGACGATGTGCGCGGCTTCGAGAACCCCGACCAGGCCCTCACCGGCGGCATCGCGGTCATCGGCAACTACCCCGGCCGGGCCCGGAACGGCGCCGAGCTCAGGGCCGACATGGAACTGGCCATGGGCATGATCCCGGGCCCCAGCCGCATGAACCTGCACGCCATCTACCTGGAGACCGACCACCCGGTAGAGCGTGACCAGATCCGCCCGGAGCACTTCACCGCCTGGGTGGACTGGGCCCGCAAGCTGGGCATCGGCCTGGACTTCAACCCCACCTTCTTCTCCCACCCCAAGGCCGACAGCGGCATGACCCTGGCCCATCCGGACCCGGAGGTGCGGCGCTTCTGGATCGAGCACGGCAAGGCCTGCCGCCGGGTGAGCGCCTCGTTCGGCCAGGCCCTGGGCACCCCCTCGATCATGGACATCTGGATCCCGGACGGCTGCAAGGACACCCCCTACGACCGCACCGGGCCCCGCCAGCTGCTGATCCAGGCCCTGGACGAGGTGCTGGCCGACCCCATCGATCCCAAGTACCACCGGGACGCGGTGGAGGGCAAGCTGTTCGGCCTGGGCGCCGAAAGCTACACGGTGGGCTCCAACGAGTTCTACCTGGCCTACGCCGCCAGCCGGCACGTCATGCTGTGCATGGACTCGGGCCACTTCCACCCCACCGAGGTGGTGTCCGACAAGCTTTCCGCGGTGCTGCCCTTCGTGGACCGGGTGCTGCTGCACGTGAGCCGCCCCGTGCGCTGGGACAGCGACCACGTGGTGGTGCTGGATGACGAGACCCAGGCCATCGCCAACGAACTGGTGCGCGGCGACAGCCTGGACCAGGTGGCCATCGCCCTGGACTTCTTCGACGCCAGCATCAACCGCATCGCCGCCTGGGTGATCGGCACCCGCGCCATGCGCAAGGCGCTGCTGCGGGCCCTGCTTGAACCGGCCAAGCTGCTGAAGGCGGCCGAAGCCAGCCAGGACGGCACCGCCCGCCTGGCCCTGTTCGAGGAGCTCAAGTCCATGCCCTGGAGCGCGGTCTGGGACCAGTACTGCAGCACCCGCAAGGTGCCGGTGGGCCTGGCCTGGCTGGAAACGGTCCGCCAGTACGAGCGCACCCAGTGCGCCGGCCGGGACTAGCCCGCCATGCTGCGCAAGGGCTTTCTCATGCACCTGAACCCCGGCATGCAGGCGGAGTACCAGCGCCGGCACGACGCCATCTGGCCGGAGCTGGCCGACACCCTGCGCCAGCATGGCGTCCACAGCTATTCCATCTTCCTGGAGCCGGAGCGCAGCCTGCTGTTCGGCTACGTGGAGATCGAGTCCAGCGAGCGCTGGGACGCCATCGCCGAAACCCCGGTGTGCCGCCGCTGGTGGAGCTTCATGCGCGAGCTCATGGCCACCAACCCCGATCACAGCCCCGTATCCCAGGAGATCCAGGAAGTTTTCCGGCTCCAGCCTCCCCCCAGCCCAGGGGGCCAGCCGTGACAGTACGCCCGTGGGCCGATCAGGAAAGAGCAGCAGTTCAGCAGTTCACCGTTTTTCTCCCCAAACCCTCACTTCGAAGGAGTGACAAATGAAAAAGACTTGGTTGAACCTGGCCGTCCGGCCGGCAATCGCCGCGGCCATGCTGTTGAGCGGCTACGCCTTTTCCGCGGAACTGCGGGTGGCGATGGTCGTGAAGAACCTGGGCAACGGCTTCTTTGACGCCGCCCGGGACGGGGGCCGCGAGGCCGCCAAGGAGATCGGCAACGTGGAACTGATCTACACCGGTCCCACCACGCCCACCGCCGAAGGCCAGATCGACATCATCAACTCGCTCATCGCCCAGCACGTGGACGCCATCGTCATCTCCGCCAACGACGCGGACGCCCTGGTGCCCATCTGCAAGCGCGCCATGAGCCGCGGGATCACTGTGTTGAGCTTCGACTCGGGCGTGGCCAAGGACGGCCGCATCCTGCAGATCAACCCCTCCGCCCCCGAACTGATCGGCCGCAAGCAGCTCGCCATGGCCGCCAAGGCGTGCGGCGGCAAGGGCGAGATCGCCATCCTCAGCGCCACCGCCCAGGCCACCAACCAGAACATCTGGATCGCCGAGATGAAGAAGGACCTGGCCGAGCCCAAGTTCAGCGGCCTCAAGCTGGTGGACGTGGTCTACGGCGACGACCAGTCCGACAAGAGCTACCGCGAGGCCGTCGGCCTGTTCCGCAAGCACCCCAACCTCAAGGTCATCATCGCCCCCACCACCGTGGGCATCACCGCCTCGGCCAAGGCCGTCACCGACCAGAAGCTGGTGGGCAAGGTGTTCGTCACCGGGCTCGGCCTGCCCTCCGAGATGGCCGGCCACGTCCATTCCGGCGCGGTGGAAAGCTTCGCCATCTGGAATCCCATCGATCTGGGCTACTCCGCCGTCTACGCCGCCGTCCAGATCGCGACCAAGAAGGCCACCGGCGCTCCGGGCACCGTGGTCTCCATCGGCCGCGTCGGCAAGATGAAGATCGGCGAGACCGGCGAAGGCGCCATGGCCGACCCCTTCGAGTACGACAAGACCAACGTCGACAAGTTCGCCAAGATTTTCTAGGCGTACTATGACTGAGGGGGGACCGCGCGCTCGCGTTGCTCGCTCTCATGCCAAGCATGCTTGGCATCCCCTCAGAGTCCCCCACGCCATGCCCGGGCCAAGCCCGGACATGACGTTGGGCTCCCTTCATGCTCTCGGCAGCCTGCCTTGCCGCGCCCCTCAAGACCGCCCCATCTGGAGTTTCAAGCCCATGGACCCGACCGACCCCACTCCCGTGCTATCCCTGCAGGGCATCCGCAAGCAGTTCGGCGGCATCCAGGCCCTGGGCGGCGTGGACCTGAATCTATACAGCGGCCAGGTCATGGGCCTCCTGGGCGAGAACGGCGCAGGCAAGTCCACCGCGGTCAAGATCCTGACCGGCATCTACCAGCCCGATGGCGGCCGCATCCTAGCGGCCGGCCAGCCGGTTTCCTTCAAGGGCACCCAGGACGCCTGGAAGCACGGGGTCACCGCCGTACACCAGGAAACGGTCATGTTCGATGAACTGAGCGTGGCCGAGAATATCTTTTCCGGGCATTTCATCCGCCGCCGGGGCGGCCTGCTGGACTGGGCCACCATGCGCAGCCGGGCCGCGCAGCTCATGGCCGACCTGGAGTCCGATATCCGCCCGGAGACCCCCCTCAAGCAG
>Ga0302202_10000665_pt1 | contig 44690 bp, 45 predicted proteins | sample II_Bog_N3_3_FD_194579 | JGI IMG/M metagenome (GOLD analysis project Ga0302202, IMG submission 194579) | Peat permafrost microbial communities from Stordalen Mire near Abisko, Sweden - II_Bog_N3_3 | ecosystem: Environmental > Terrestrial > Soil > Wetlands > Peat | place: Sweden: Abisko...
AGACCACGGTGGGAGCGACGGCGAAGACCGTGATTGGCCCGTTGTGTTCGTCGTAGAACGATCCGTCTCGAACCTCGAACTGCCATCGGCCGTCCCACTTTCGCGTCCATACGTGCGCGGCACCCAGGAGGACGTTTTCGTCGACGATCTCGACGGCGGTGCCCTCCACGACCAGGTCGACGCCCTCGCTCCACGTGTTACAACCAGTGGTGAGCACGACGTGTTGATTGTGTCGAAGGTTCACGGCCTTCTGCTCGGTCGGACCGCAGCAGAAGTAGAGCGCCCCTTCGAACCAGATGGCGACCAGGGGCGTGACGTGCGGTCGGCCGTCACGGCGCACGGTCGAGAGCCAGTACAGCTCCGCCGAGGCGAGGGCTGCTTCCGTGTCCTCCCACGTCGCCGCGACGGCGTCGGGCTGGCTATATCGCACGTCGAGGGCCGTTACGGGCGTTGCCACATTCCACCTCACAGTTCACCGCACGTCGGAGACGTTCGCATCGGTGTCGCTCAACTTACTGCGTCAGACCGTGGCGACGCCGAGCAACAGGGCACCGCGCTCTCGCCCGGGATAGCATTGGCCGGTGAGTTGATTCCTGATGTTTTTCGATTGAACGTTGCCCCTTGTTCACGGAGATCTCAGATGAATGCTCGTTCCCTTTTCAACTCCCACCACGACAGCACCGCGGTGCTCTCCGCGCGCAACCTCACTCACGATCGTTCCGGGCGCACCGTCCTGCGCGACGTCTCATTCACCATTGGACCGAGGAGCTGCGTCGGCGTCATTGGTCCTAACGGCGTGGGTAAGTCCACCTTGCTGCAGATAGTGGCTGGCCTCCTCACGCCCGACTCCGGTGTGGTCACGCTCGACCCCAGTGGTGCGACCATCGGCTACTTAAGTCAAGAGCACGACAGCCGTGAGGACGAAACGGTGCTCGAAGCGCTCGCTCGTCGAACCGGTGTCGCGCAGGCCGAAGCGGAGCTCGTACGTGCGGGTACGGCGTTGACGCTGGACTCGACGGAGGCCGAAGAGCGATACGACGTGGCGCTCGGTCGCTTCGAATCACTGGGTGCGAGCACGTTCGCCGGGCGCGCCGAGACGGTCCTGGCCGAACTCGGTGTGGCGGCGGTCGCGCACTGGTCGACCTCGTCGCTCTCGGGTGGCCAGGCTGCGAAGGTGGCGCTCGCGAGCGTCGAGCTCTCGCACTTCGACGTCGTGTTGCTCGACGAACCGACCAATGACGTGGACTTTTACGGCTTGGAACGCCTCGAGGCGTGGGTGCGCCAGCGTCGCGGCGCCACGGTCATTGTCTCGCACGACCGAGATTTCTTAGAGCGCACCGTGACGGGCGTGCTCGAGATCGACGAACACCGTCACACCGCGCAAGAGTTCGGTGGTGGGTGGTCGGGTTACCTGGCCGAACGAGCGAACGCCCTTCGTCTGGCGCGCGAAGCCTTCGAAGAGTACGAGCGTCAGCGGGGCCAACTGACCCAGCGAGCGAACCGCCAACGCCAGTGGGCGACTGAGGGTGTCAAGAACGAGCTAAAGAGCCCTCCCGATCACGACAAAGCCCAGCGCGACTTTCGCATCAACCGCACCGAAAAGCTCGCGCACAAGGCCCGCCAGACCGAACGCGCGCTCGAGCGGCTCGATGTCGTGGAAAAACCCTTCGAAGGCTGGGATCTCCGATTTACGATCGACGAGGCCTCGAGAGCGGGCGACGTCGTTGCGCGACTTCGTGACGTCACCGTCCAACGGCCGACCTTTCGACTCGGCCCGATCACGTTGGAAGTGGCCTGGGCTGATCGACTCGCCGTGAACGGTGCGAACGGGTCGGGCAAGACGACGTTGATTGACGCACTGTTGGGATCGGTGGCGACGACCTCCGGGGAGCGCTGGATAGGGCCGGGCGTGATCGTCGGCGTCCTGGGTCAAGACCGACGCGCCTTGCAGGGAGAGCACACTCTCGTTCGATTCGTCGGTGATCGATGCGCTCTGACCCAGTCGGAGACTCGTTCACTCTTGGCCAAGTTCGGTCTCGGCGCCGCGCACGTCACGCGTCCAACGAGCGAGCTGTCACCGGGCGAACGCACGAGGGCGGAGTTGGCGGTCTTCCAAGCCCTCGGCGTGAACTTTCTCGTGCTGGACGAGCCGACCAACCATCTCGATCTTCCGGCCATCGAGCAACTCGAACGTGCGCTCGCGAACTTTGGCGGAACGATGGTGCTCACGACCCACGATCGTCGCTTCCTCGGCGCGGTGGAACTGACCCGCGCAATCGAACTGCGCGATGGCATAGTACGCGCTGAACGATGACGGTCCGGGGCGACCTGTTGCCGCGTCGCGCGCGCCGTCGTGACGAGCGACGCCCGCGTCGGATACGGATATATTCATTCAATGCCGCGACCCTCCGAGACACTTCTTGCCTGCGCGGCGTCGCACGCACGACTCGTGGCCGACGTTGCGAACATGTCGGAGAACAACGTACGGGAGCCGTCTCGTCTGCCAAATTGGTCGCGAGCCCACCTCATTACCCACCTGGCGCGAAACGCCGACAGTTTCTCGTGGCTCGTCGACGGAGCGCGTCTCGGGGAACGACGGCAGCAATACCCCGAAGTCGGTATGCGCGATCGCGACATCGCAGCGGGCAGCACTCGCTCCAAGAGTGAGCTGTATGAGGACCTCGCGCTCGCTCTCGAAGGTCTGGAGGTCGCGTGGTCGAAGCTCGGCGACGACCAGTGGACGATAGTGCAGGATGGCTCGAGCGGCGAGTTGGAGATGAGCGAGATCGTGTTCCGTCGCCTGCGGGAGGTTGAGATTCACCACGTTGATCTCGATGTCGGCTACTCGGCGAGCGACTGGCCCGCGCTGTACGTCGAGGGAGAGCTGCGTCGTCAGCTCGAACGACTACCCGGGCGGGCGGATCACACGTCACTCGTTGCGTGGCTGGTCGGTCGCAGCGATGTGCCCGAGTTCGATCCCTGGTGGTGATGAACCGCTGACGGAGCGTTCAACGAGGGCGTTTTTGCGCTAGTACGCTCGTACGATGATGACGTCGAGGACTCGGGGTCCGTGGACGCCCTCAATCCTTTCCAATTCAATGTCCGAGGTCGCCGACGGGCCCGAGATCCAGGTCTGGGTCGCGGATGCGTCGAGGCGGGCGACCGCCTCGGGCACCACTTCGACGATCTGGCCTTCATCGACGACAACGATCAGGTGGTCGGGAATCAATGAGATGATCCGACGACCCTGGCGAGCGCCGGCGTCGAGCACAATGGTGCCGGTCTCGGAGATCGCCACGGCGCACCCCGACACGGTGGCGTCCACCGCGTCGAGTTGCGTGACCGACAGGGGCGGACCATCTAGCACGACGGCCACGCCGGTGTCGGCGAGCCACGAGGGCGGGAGGTCACCGGACGCGACGACCGACTCGCTGTTCTGTCGTTCGAGAAACCTCCGTACGTGATCGGCGACGCCCTCCTTCGTTGATTCGACCACGCTGGCGCGGTACTCGATGAGTCGCTCGATGAACTGCGCCACTCGCTCGTCCGCGCTGAGTTCGCCCGAGCGCCGGAACGCGAACGAACCGGTTGGCACGGAGCCCTCGGCGACCACATGATGATTGGAGCCCAAACTCGCGATCATCGCGTCACGCGAATCACCGTCTCGTGGCGCCGCGGGCGTGGTCGTCGGTGCTTCTCGTCGTTGATTCGTCGTGGGCTGCGATTCTCGCGTTGGCGTTGTCTCGGAGGCGGAGGGGTGGGTTGCGGCGAACCACGTGCGAAAGGACTGCGCCGGCGGCAAGGGCGCGTCGCGACCGCTCGTCCATGCACTGAGCGGCGGCGGAAGGTGGCGGATCTTTGGGCGTCGAGTTACGCGAGCGACGACGCCGCCGAAGCGAACGAGGCTTTGGAAGCGCCGAGGGGAGGAGAACATCGCGTCGACGCTCTTCATCGCGACGAGCTCGGGATTGGTCGGATGCTCGACGCGCTGAGCGTCTACGACGTCAGTGCGCAACTTCACGAGTATGCGCGGAATGTCGATTTTCACGGGACACGCCTCGTAACAGGCGCCACAGAGCGACGAGGCGTAGGGGAGTGAGTTCTCGAGCGCGGAGCGGTTGCCCTTTCTCAACTGCGGCACCAGCACCGCACCGATCGGTCCGGGATAGGTGTGTCCGTAGGCGTGGCCCCCGGTGCGCTCATAGACCGGACAGACGTTGAGGCACGCCGAGCAGCGAATGCAGCGCAGGACCTCGCGTCCGTCGGGGTCCGCCAGTGCCGAGGTGCGGCCATTGTCGAGCAGCACGAGATGGAACTGTTGCGGACCGTCACCCGGCGTGACGCCACTGAAGATTGACGTGTAGGGATTCATCCGCTCGCCCGTCGAAGATCGCGGCAGCAGTTGCAAGAACACGCCCAGGCTCTCCCAGTTGGGCACGATCTTTTCGACACCCACGACGGAGATGAGCGTCTGGGGCAACGTCAAGCACATGCGACCATTACCTTCGGACTCAACGACGACGAGTCCGCCCGAGTCGGCGATTAAGAAGTTCGCGCCGGAGATGCCGACGGTCGCGTTGAGGAATCGGTCGCGCAGGTGCGAACGTGCGGCAGCGGCGAGCGCACTGGGTTCGTCGGTGAGGTCGGCGGGGGCGGCGAGTCCGGAGCGACCCATCTCCCGTAAGAAGATGTCGCGAATCTCACTACGGTTCTTGTGAATCGCCGGGACGAGGATGTGCGACGGTAGGTCGTCGCCGAGTTGGACGATGAGTTCGGCCAGGTCCGTCTCGTACGCCGCGATGCCCTCTCGCTCCAGCGCCGCATTGAGACCAATCTCTTGGGTCACCATTGACTTGACCTTGACGACCGATGTGGCGGAGGTCGCCTTGACGAGTTCGACGACGATGGCGTTCGCTTCCTCGCCGGTGCGCGCCCAGTGCACCACACCGCCGCGACGCGTGACATTCTCCTCGAGTTCGGTCGCCAGCTCCTCCAGGTGATCGAGCACGTAGTCCTTGATGGCCGCCCCCGCGCTGCGGAGTTCTTCCCAGTCGGGTAACTCCTTTACGACACGGAGCCGCTTCTCTCGAATTGTCGTGGTGGCGCGGGCCAAGTTGGCGCGAAGTTGCGTGTTGCCCAACTCGGCCTGGGCGAGTTTTGGAAACGACAGCTCGGAGTTGAAGGTTTTGGTCATCGTCCCTACTCCCTCGCGGCGAGAATCTCGGCGAGGTGCATGGTACGAACGGGCGAGTGCTTGCGCGACGCGACGCCACCGACGTGGGTCAGACAGGAGTTGTCGAGCGCGCACAGGACTTCGGCGCCTGCGTTCTCGACGTTCGTCACCTTGTCGGCGCCGATGGCGACCGACGTCGCCGCGTTCTTCAGGGCAAACATCCCGCCGAAGCCACAGCACTGGTCGCTACCGACGAAGTCGACGAGGACGAGGTCCTTCACGCCGAGTAACAAGTCGATGGGACCTTGTTTGATGTGCAAGGTGCGCAGGGAGTGGCACGTCGGGTGGTAGGCCACCCGATGAGGAAAACGTGCTCCCACGTCGGTGACCTGAAGCACGTCGGTGAGGAATTCGGAGAATTCGTAGACACGCCCCGCCAATTCGTGGACATCAGACTCCAGGCGCGGGTCGCCGATCGCACGGGCGGCGTTGCGGTACGACTCGCGTACGGTGCCCACGCACGACGCCGAGGGCGAGACAATGAAATCGTAAGGATCAAAGACGCGACGAAACTGCTCCGCCACGTGGAGGCCTTCGCGTTGATAGCCCGCATTGAGGTGGAGTTGACCGCAGCACGTCTGCTGCGTTGGAAAGACGACTTCGTGGCCGAGTGACTCCAGCACCTCCACCACGGCCCGGCCCGTGTCGGGAAAGAGACCGTCGTTGACGCAGGTCAGAAAGAGGGCAACTTTCATCGGGCACTCAATCCTCGACGCCGCGTGCGTCGTGTTCGTACGAAGCGCGCACCCATCGACATCAACTCCGCTCCCGTGTGGTGATCCCCATTGGCGTCGCTCCGGCGCCGAAGTGAATTCTGCCATATCGACCGTGGGTAGTGAGAGGACGCGACTCGTCGTTACCGACGCGGTGACAAGTAACCGCGCGAGCGCCGCCTCGTCGGCGTTTCGTCGTGGCGCACGGTCGCTCGATCGTTACCGCGAGAGCGACGCAGTGGCGGAACCATAGTGGGTGCGGCCGGTCAAAGTCACGTCAGCTTTTGACGTAAGTCGTGACAAAGTCAACGAGCCAACGTTGTCGCAGAAAAATTTTGTCGAAATGCCATTTCAACTCTTACTCCGCAGTTCACGGGTCATCTTCTGACGTTCAGCGTTGTTCGTCGTCGACGTTGCATTTCTTAGACAACGTTGTCGTCATTTCGACGTCGTTTTTCCTTCAGAGTGCCTCTTTTTTCTGAGGTGCTGTGCCCTAGCATGCTCACAGCCGAAGGCCAGAGTGGTCTGAGGATGAAAGTAATGGCCTCGGCCAACACTTAGGGGAGGGCATCAAGGCATGAAATTGAATAGAAAGCGAATTACCACGATTGTGGGGGCGGCCATGGTTACGGCGTCGGTCTTCACGATGGGGGGACTAGGTGTCGCGAGCGCTGCGGGTAAGACCGTTACCGCGCCCACCGGTCAAACCATTTTCATCATTCCGAAGGACACCATCAATCCCTATGAGGTCCAGGCCGACGACGGCGCTGCGACAGTGATTGGTAACGCTGGTGACACCGCGGTCGTTGACAGTGGCACGACTGACGCACCCACCTCACAGATTCCGGCGATTCAGTCGGCAATCGCGGACCACGCCAGTGCGATCATCATCGCCGCTGACGACCCGGACGCGATCTGCCCCTCGATTGCCCAAGCGGAAGCGGCGGGCATCACGGTCGTCGGATTCGACTCCGACTTCGACTGCCCGAACCACCTCTTCATCAACCAGGCCGTCACCCAGACGATCGGTGAGTCCGAAGTGACGATCTTGGCGAAGGAGATTCCGAAGGCCACTGGTCAGATCGCGATCTTGTCCGCAGCCTCCACGGCCGCGAACCAGAACTCGTGGATCAAGTACATGAAGATCGAGCTGAAGAAGTACCCGAAGTTGAAGCTCGTCTCGACCGTGTACGGCAACGACGACCCGGCTACGTCACTGACGGTGCTGAAGGGCCTTCTCACGAAGTACCCGAAGCTCGCCGGCATCATCTCGCCGACGACGGTGGGTATCTCGACGGCGGCGCAGTACCTGGACACGCACAAGTCGCTGTTGAAGCACCTGCACTTGACGGGTCTCGGTCTGCCTTCGCAGATGAAGCCCTACGTCCTCGACGGCACCTGCCCCGAGTTCGAACTGTGGAACCCGATTCAGCTCGGTCAGCTCGCGGCCTACGCGGCCCTCGAGCTTGACGGCACCAAGCCCATCACCACGGACACCGCTGGTTCGGTCATCTACCCGACGGCTTCCGTTGGCTCGGGTACCGCCACGGTTTCAGGTACCTGGACGATTGCGGGCCCCGCGGCCGGAACGACTGACGCTGGTGGAAGTGCACCCGCGTTCGACAACTCCGTGATCCTCGGTGCTCCGTTCGTCTTCACGAAGGCGAACGTCTCACAGTTCAACTTCTAGGAGTTGTGATTTAAAGGATCCCCCGCAGCACAAGAAGTACCTAACCCAAAACAGAACCCCGCCGCACGAAAGTGCGGCGGGGTTCTGTTTTGGTCGTTGATGCACAACCACGACGTGTTGCGCGCTAGACGGTAACCAACTCGATACCGAGCAACTCGGTTACTGCCTCGAGCTCCTTGATGCGGTGCCCCACGCCGAGGGCCCAGTGATGGGCGACCGCGGTGGCACTCCAGGCGTCACACCACTCGCCGGGGTCGCGACCGAAGTCGACCCTCGAGGTGGTGTTGCCGATCTGCAGCAGCGGTCCCGCGACCACTTCGCCCTCGGAGGCGACGAAGCGGAACGAGCCATCGCGCAACTGTGTCAACCCGAGAGCGGTGACGGGACCGTGCTTGACGTCAAACTCCACGGACGCTCCCCAGCCCCGCTTGCCGTGAAAGACGCCGAGGCCGCGCAGGACGGGCTTGCGTTCACTGATGGCCAAGTGCGCGGGCCCATCGTGGCCCATCTCGACCACGCCGTCTTCGAAGTTAAGGGCCTGGAGCTCGGTGAACGACCCTCCAGCGCCCATGCGGTCGAGGATGAGCATGGCCAAGGACGTACGGAACTCGTATTCGCCACAGGCCGGGACGTGGGCGGCGGTCAACAGCGACGCCCCCAGAATCATTCCCGCCGCGAGGCGCTCGTGCTGCTCGCCCTCTAAGCCTCGGTAGTAGTAGGCGAGGGAGTCGAGCGAGAAATCACTGACCAGGCGGTCCATGCCGATCGCGACGCGCACCGACCAGTCGAGGTCCACCGGGTCAACCGAATCGAGGACCTCGAAGGCGTCGTGCACTTCGGCGAGCGCGAGCGTCACTTCCTCCTCACCAACGTCGGCCACACGAACCCGTAGGTCGTCAATCTCGAGGACCTCCACGTGTCCCCCGAAGTGGGCCGGGATGAGCGTCAGGTCCGTTGAGACGTCGTACATCCCCGGGTAGAGGTGACCGAGGAGTCCGTGGCGTCCGCGGCGCAGCACGTGTTTCACCGAGGCGGCCTTGATCCAGCTCTCGATTCGGTTCCAGGCCCGCTCGTCGTGGAGATAACCCGACACCGAACGAAAGCCCACGCCCAAACGCTCGAAGGTGTTCGCCATTTCGGGCAAGGGGCACGCGCCGCAGTAGGCCAGCCAGGCGCCGGTGTCGAAGTTCACGTGGTCCATCTTTTCGGTGGGTTGCAGATTGATAAAGAGGATGTCGGCGCCGGCGCGCAACGCGATCGGCGCCACCATCGTTGCTGTCATGTACGTCGTGAGAAACATCACGATGAGGTCGCATCCCGCAACGCGCAAGGTCTCGGCCGCCACGTCGGCTTCTTGGGCGTCGGAGATGAAGCCCACGTCGACGACGTCCGCGTCAAAGCTCACGATGCGCTCGGACACGAACGCGGCGGAGCGGCGAAGTTGCGGCAAGAGATCGGGAAACTGTGGCCAGTACGCGCCGAGACCTCCGGCGACCAAGCCGATGGTCGGCCGCGAGGACCTCGCTTCCGAGGCTCGATTGATTCGTAGAGCGGGTCGTTCGTTAGACATCGTGGAGACTCCTCTTCGCGTGCGTCGCAAAATCGTCTCGCTAATTAGAGCACGTTCATCTTTGATGTTGGATTCTCAAAAGAATCCTCCGAAAGACATCGTTGTCAATTGAAGTGCGAGAAAAATTTTGTCGTCATCTCACACAAGGCGTGTGTCATCTTTACCGGTGAGTATTCGTTGCGTTGACGGGTCGTGACGTGCCGTGGCGAGGTTTTTAGCGAGTTTTCGACTGCTAACTTCTGTTCCAGTCAAGTTGACAATTCGTGTTGTGGGGGATGTGGTGAGCGAAGGCTTTATCGATGGAGCCGCGGACGCCGCACGCGATTCCTTAGACACCCCGAAGCCCCTTTTGGTGGTTGAACACGCGAAGAAATCCTTCGGTGCCGTGCACGCGCTCAACGACGTTTCCATCGAGCTCTTTCGTGGCGAGGCGCACGCGCTACTGGGCGAGAACGGCGCGGGCAAGTCCACGCTGGTCAAGATCTTCGCCGGCGTGCACCAACCCGACAGCGGGAGCATCTTCCTCGATGGCGTGCGCGTGCAGTTGTCCTCGCCCGCGGCCGCTCGTGACGCCGGCGTGTCGGTCATCTACCAAGAGCCGACGCTCTTTCCCGATCTCACCGTGGCCGAGAACATTTTCATGGGTCGCCAGCCCCTTCGCTCGGGACGTCGGATCAATCGCTCCGAGATGACCAAACTGACGAAAGACGCGTTCGATCGACTCGGCGTCACCATCGACCCATCGCGCGCGGCACGCGGTCTCTCGGTCGCCGATCAACAGATCGTCGAAATCGCCAAATCGATCTCGTTCAACGCGCAGGTCATCATCATGGACGAGCCCACCGCGGCGCTGACCGAGGTTGAAGTGGCGCGACTATTCGACGTCGTCAAAACCCTGCGTGCACAGGGCGCGGCGATTATGTACGTGTCGCACCGACTGAGCGAAGTCTTCGATATCTGTCAGCGAGTCACGATTTTGCGCGACGGAGCGTTCGTCAAGACCGCGCTAATCGGTGAGACCAACATCGATGACGTCATCCGATCGATGGTGGGGCGCGACGTCGTCGCCGCTCAATCGGCGGGTGGGGGCACCGACGGAGCGAACGTGCTCGAGGTCGAGCGGCTCACCCGCGAAGGCATCTTCACCGACATCTCGTTTAACGTGCGGGCCGGCGAGATAGTGGCGTTGGCGGGACTCGTCGGTGCGGGGCGCACCGAGGTCGCGCGCGGCATCTTCGGAATCGACCGCATCGATGCGGGCACCGTCAAGATTGATGGCAAGAAGCTCAAGAGCGGTTCGCCCGTCGCGGCGATGAACGCGGGGATCGGTTTCGTGCCCGAGGACCGACGCCAGCAGGGACTCGTGATGGAGATGGCGATCGACCGCAACGTGGCGCTCGCGTCACTGCGCGGACTCTCACACCTGGGTTTCATCCGTAAGTCGTCCGAGCGCAAGATGGCTTTCGACTGGTCGGCGAGGTTACGACTCAAGTACGGTCGCCTCTCGAACACGGTCATGACGCTCTCGGGCGGTAACCAGCAGAAGGTCGTGCTGGCGAAGTGGCTGGCGCGTGAACCACGACTATTGATCATTGACGAGCCGACCCGCGGCATCGACATTGGTACCAAGGCGGAGGTGCACCGTTTGCTCACCGAACTGGTCAAACAGGGCGTCGCGGTGCTCATGATCTCCTCCGAGATGCCCGAGGTCCTCCAGATCTCCGATCGAATCCTGGTGCTGTGCGAGGGTCGCCTCATAGACGAGTTCTCTCGTGAGGAAGCCAACGAGACGTCCATTATGCGCGCCGCCACGGGCCTCGCACGAACGAGCGCCGCGTGAGCCAGCACCTCGACGAGGCGCTCTCCGGGGCAGCGACCGCGAACCCGAAGACGCCCTTCATCTTGAAACTCGTGCGTTTTCGCGAGTTCGCCATCCTCTTAGCGCTCGTACTGGTGTTCGTCGGCACGTCGCTGAAGAACACGTCGTTCGCGAGCACGTCGAGCATCCAGGGCCTGTTGTCGGGTCCCGCCGTCATCATTCTCATCGCGGTGGGCGAGACCCTCGTGATCATCACCCGTAACGTCGATCTCACCGTGGGTTCGGTCGTGGGGCTCTCGGCCTACCTCGTGGGCGACGTCTACGTGCACTATCCCCACACCCCCGTCCTCGTGGCGCTCCTCGTCGGCATTGCCGTGGGTGCGGCGTGTGGCCTGGTGACCGGGACCATCGTGGCGTACGCGCGCGTGCCCTCACTGGCGGTGACCTTAGGACTGCTCTATATCATCCGGGGACTGGACGCCGTCATCGTCAATGCCGTGCAGATCAACGCCACGAGTCTGCCCGCGGGATTCATCGGCGTGGGTGCGAACAACTTCATTGGTATCCCGATCATGATGTGGATCGCCATCATCGTCGTGGCCGTCGTCGGCTACGCCATGCGCAACTTCCGTGCGACGCGCGAGATGTACGCCATTGGCTCGAACCCCGAAGCGGCGCTCCTCGCGGGCATCCCCGTCCAGCGCAGGATCTTCAGCGCCTTCGTGGTGAGTGGCGCGTTGGCCGGGCTCGCGGGCGCCCTGTGGCTCGCGGAGTTCGCCACGGTCGGCTCGACCGCGGGCACCGGCTACGAACTCGACGCCGTGGCGGCGGCGGTCGTTGGTGGCGTGGCGATCTTTGGCGGCAGCGGCACCATCCTCGGCGCGGCCCTGGGCGCTCTGTTCCTCAACACCATCAACCAGGCGCTGGTCGCTGGTGGCGTGTCCTCGTTCTGGGACCAGGCGGTCGCGGGACTGCTGCTCGTCTTGGCGATCGCGCTGGACCGCTACCTCGTGGTGCGCTCGGAGCGGATACTTCGCGTGGAAGGACGTGACCGTGGAAGACACTGAGACCGTCCTCGAGAAAGACGCCGCGATCGACCTTGGCGGGGGACGTGGGCTGGTCAGCTTGGTGCGCTGGGAGAGCGGGCTCGTCATTCTGCTCATCGCCTGCATCATCTGTGGCACCTTGAGCTTCAAGTACTTCTTCACCCCCCAGACGATCTTCTTCTCCGGACTGGACATCGGCGAGATCGCGATGATGGCACTGCCCATGACCTTCATCATCATCACCGGCGAGATCGACCTCTCGGTGGCTTCGATGCTCGGGCTCTCGGCGAGCACCCTGGGCTATCTCTTCTTACACGGCTGGAATATATGGCCCGCCATGATTGTGTGCATGGTGGTGGGCGCAGTCGCGGGTGCGTTCAACGGCATTCTCATCACCCGCTTCGGCCTGCCCTCAATCGCGGTCACCATTGGCACGCTCTCGCTCTATCGAGGACTCGCGTCGATCATCCTGGGTACGAATACCGCGGTCGGATTCCCCCTGTCCACGCTGAAGCTCAGTCTGCCGATCGGCAAGAGCGAGATCGCCTACGACTTCGCCATCTTCATCGTGATGGCCATCGTGTTTGCCGTGGTGCTCCACCTCACATCCTTTGGACGATCGCTCTACGCAATCGGACTGCAGAAAGAGACCGCCTTCTTTTCGGGGATTCGAGTCAATCAGATCAAGTTCCGGCTCTACGTCCTGAGCGGATTGGTGTGCGCGTTCGCGGGAATTCTCTACACCTACCAAGAGGCCAGCGCGAACAACGTCACCGGACTCGGACTTGAGCTCAACGTCGTCGCCATCGTCCTCTTAGGTGGCGTGTCAATCTTCGGCGGCCGAGGCACCATCATCGGCGTCGTGCTGGCGGCGTGCATCATGGCGGCATTGACCACGTGGCTCACCGACATCGACGTCTCCGGCGAAGTCCAGAGCATCATCATTGGTGGTCTCTTGCTCCTCAGTGTGCTGGTGCCCAACGCCCGCGACGGCTTCGTGCGAATACGCGCGCTCTTCAAACGACGAAAGGTCGGGGCGTCGCTATGACCGAGCGCGTCTGTTTCAAACTTCGAATCAATCCCGACTTCGCCGAGGAGTACAAGGAGCGCCACGCGAGCGTGTGGCCCGAGATGCTCGACGCGTTGCGCGCCGCGGGTTGGCGGAACTACTCGCTTTTTTTAGAACCCGACGGCGAGCTGACCGGCTACGTCGAGTGTGACGATTTCGCCAGCGCGCAAGCCGCCATGGCCGCCACCGCCGTCAACGCCGAGTGGCAGGCGTCGATGGGGAAGTTCTTCGTGGGAATCGACGGCGGTCCCGATGAGTCGATGGTGCCACTCGAAGAGGTGTTTCACCTTGACTAGGGCCGCGAGCGAACAGATGAACGAGAGAGGGAGCTTTAGATGAGGAATCAAAACGACGTAAAGGACATCCTGCGCCGACAGACGATCGAGACCCCGTCGTGGGCCTACGGCAACTCGGGGACGAGGTTCAAGGTCTTCGCGCAAAAGGGCGTCGCTCGCGACCCCTTTGAGAAGTTAGAAGACGCGGCGCAAGTGCACCGCTTCACGGGCGTCGCTCCCTCGGTCGCCATGCACATCCCGTGGGACAAGGTCGAGGACTACGGCAAGTTGGCCAAGCACGCGAGCGACCTGGGCATCAAGATCGGCGCGATCAACCCGAACGTCTTTCAAGAGGACGACTACAAGTTCGGCAGCGTCTGCAACCCCGATCCCGTTATTCGCCGAAAGGCCACCGATCACCTCCTCGAGTGCGTGGAGATCGCGCACATCACGAACTCCTTCGCCATCAGCCTCTGGTTCGCCGACGGCACCAACTACCCCGGACAGGACAACATTCGAGCGCGCCAAGACCGCCTGCACGAGGCCCTCGCGGAGACGTACGCGGCGATGGGCCCAGAGGTGTCGATGTTGCTCGAGTACAAGCTCTACGAGCCCTCGTTCTACACGATGGACGTGCCGGATTGGGGCACCTCGCTGCTGCAGTGCTTGGCTCTCGGGGAAAAGGCGAAGGTTCTCGTCGACACGGGGCACCACGCGCTCGCGACGAACATCGAGTTCTTGGTCGCCATGTTGTTGCGCGCGGGCAAGTTGGGTGGATTTCACTTCAACTCGCGCTTCTACGGCGACGACGACTTGATGGTGGGCGCGGCCGATCCGTACCAGCTCTTTCGCATCATGTTCGAGATTGTTGACGTCGACGCGGTCACACCCGAGGGCGGTGTCGCCTTCATGCTTGACCAGTGCCACAACATCGAGCCGAAGGTCCAGGCCGAGATCCGCTCGGTACTCAACGTCCAAGAAGCCACGGCGAAGGCGCTCCTTGTCGACCGCGAGGAGCTCGCGACGCTCCAGCGCGCCGGCGATGTCCTGGGTGCCAACGCGCTGTTCCAAGATGCCTTCTTCACCGACGTGCGCCCGATGCTCGCCGAGATGCGCACGGAGATGGGGCTCGACCCTGATCCCATCGCCGCCTACCAGCGTTCGGGCTACCAGCAGAAGATCGAAACGGAACGCGTCGGTGGTACGGCCGCGGGATGGGGTGCGTAGGCGTGCCCGAACTTCGCTACGAGGTACCCAGTGCGGTTGATGCACTACTGGAGCGAGCGCACCGCCTAGGGGCCGATCCGCGCAACACGAACTACGCGGGGGGTAACGCGTCGGCGAAGGCCGAAGTGAAAGACCCCGCGAGCGGACGCGACATCGAGGTCATGTGGGTCAAGGGTTCCGGCGGCGACCTCGGCACCTTGAAGTTCGAGGGACTCGCGGCACTGCGCCTCGACTCGCTGCTCGGCCTCATGGACGTCTACCGAGGCCCCGAGTTCGAAGACGAGATGGTCTCGGCGTTTGACTACTGCCTCTTTGGCAAGGGGGGCGCCGCGCCGTCGATCGACACGGCCATGCACGGGCTGGTGGACTGCGCGCACGTCGACCACCTCCACCCCGATTCGGGCATCGCGCTCGCGACGTCCGCCGATGGCGAAGCACTGACCAAGGCGATCTTCGGCGACCGGGTCGCCTGGACGCCGTGGCGACGACCGGGCTTCCAACTCGGTCTCGAGATCAGGCGCATTCACGAAGCGAACCCCTCGGCCATCGGCGTGATTCTCGGAGGTCATGGGATCACCGCCTGGGGTGCTACCAGCGACGAGTGTGAGCAAAACGCGTTGACCATCATCAACCAGACGGCCGAGTACATCGCGGCGCACGGTCGGAACGACCCCCTCGGCGCCATAGTGGCGCGATTCGCGCCGTTGCCCGCCGAGGAGCGTCGCCAAAAGGCCGTCGAGCTGTTCCCGGCGATCCGCGGCATGGCCTCACAGGACCGCCTGCAGGTTGGTCACTTCACGGACGCGCAGGTCGTGCTCGAGTTCCTCCAGCGCGAACGCCACGCGGAGTTGGCGGCGCGCGGGAGTTCCTGCCCGGACCACTTTCTTCGTACGAAGATCCGTCCCATGGTTCTCGACGTCGATTCCTCCACGCCGAGTGCCGCGATGATCGAGCGACTCGCGGAACTGCACGTGGCCTATCGCGAGGAATACAGCGCGTACTACCAGCGCTACGCCGAGCCCGACTCGCCGGCGATGCGCGGTGCGGACCCGGCCATTGTCTTGGTCCCCGGGGTCGGCATGTTCTCCTTCGGCAAGGACGCACAAACCGCCCGCGTGGCGGGCGAGTTCTTCATCAACGCCATCAACGTCATGACCGCCGCCGAAGCGATCTCGACGTACGCACCCATTGAGGAGTCGGAGAAGTTCCGAATCGAGTACTGGCAGCTCGAAGAGGAAAAACTACTGCGCATGCCCAAGGCCAAGGCCCTCGTCTCCAAGGTGGCGCTGGTGACCGGCGGCGGTTCGGGTATCGGCGCGGCGACCGCGCGTCGCCTGGCCAAAGAAGGCGCCCACGTCGTCGTGGCCGACCTCGACCTCGCCTCGGCCGAGAGTCTCGCCAGTGAGATCGGCAACAGCGACGTCGCAATAGGCATCGCCATCGACGTGGCGTCAGCGGACGCCATCGAATCCGCGGTTGCGGCGGCGATCCTCGCCTTTGGTGGCGTTGACATACTTATTAACAACGCGGGACTCTCAATCTCCAAGCCACTGTTGGAGACGACCGAACGCGACTGGGACCTCCAACACGACGTCATGGCCAAGGGTTCGTTCTTAGCGGCCCGGGCCGCCGTGGGGGTCATGAAGGCCCAAGGCAAGGGCGGGGACATCATCTATATCGTCTCGAAGAACGCCGTCTTCGCTGGTCCGAACAACGTCGCCTACGGATCGGCCAAGGCCGACCAGGCGCACCAGGTTCGACTGCTCGCGGCCGAACTCGGTGAGATGGGGATTCGTGTCAATGGCGTGAATCCCGACGGCGTCGTCAAAGGTTCGAAAATCTTCTCCGGCGGCTGGGGCGCCCAGCGCGCCGCGGTCTACGGCGTTGACGAGGCGGACCTCGGCGAGTACTACGCCGGTCGCACGCTCTTAAAACGCGAGGTGTTGCCTGATAACATTGCCAACGCGGTCTTTGCCCTGTTGGGCGAGGATTTGGGTTTAACGACTGGCGCGCACGTGCCCGTCGATTCGGGTGTGGCGGCGGCGTTCTTACGGTAAGAGGGTGTAGTGCACGACAGGGGAGTTTCCGTTGCGGCGGTTGATCTAGGCGCGTCCAGTGGAAGGGTGTTCCTCTTCACGCTGCGCGACCAGCACCTTTCGTACTACTCGGTCGCCCGCTTCCCCAATAAGGGCGTCCAACTCGAATCACACTTCGTGTGGGAGTTCACCCGGCTCTACGACGAGATTCTGGCCGGGCTCGGAGAAGCGTCCTCGATGGCCTTCGAGAACGAAAGCACCCTGCGCTCGGTGGGCGTGGACTCCTGGGCGGTCGACTACGGGTTGATCTCGAAAGACGGCGAGCTCATCGCGAACCCGGTGCACCACCGCGACCCGCGCACGGACGAAGCGGTTCGCCGCGCGGCCACGATCATCGAGCCCTGGGACCTCTACCAGCGCAACGGTGTGGCGTTGTTGCAGTTCAACACGCTCTTCCAACTCGTAGCTGACGGCGACGACTTGCACCGTGAGGGCGTCGACAAGCTCCTCATGATCCCCGACCTTATTAACTATTTCTTGTGTGGCGTGTCGAACTGGGAGATCACCAACGCGTCGACCACCGAGATGGTGTCGCTCGAACGCGCCTGGGACCTCGACTTGATGAAGATGTTCAAGATCCCCGAGTCCCTCGTCGGAACGCTCACGGAGCCCGGTCGAATCCTCGGCCCGGTCACCGACAGCGTGGCGAAAAACGCCGGTATCACTCTCGGCACCGAAGTCATCTCCGTCGCGTCGCACGACACCGCCTCGGCGGTGCTCGCCGTGCCCGCCGTCGATACCAACTTCGCCTTCATCTCTTCGGGCACGTGGTCCCTCGTCGGCGTCGAGCTCGACGAGCCACTGATCAACGAGCAGGCCTTTCACGCGGGCTACACCAACGAACAAGGTGCCTTCGGCAAGACTCGTTTTCTTCGCAACGTCCTGGGATTCTGGTTACTCCAAGAGATCATCCGCGAGTTCGGCGTCGAAGGCGAAGACACCGACGCGGAGAAGCTGACCCTCGCCGCACGTTCCATTACGCCCCTGACGTACCTCGTCAACGCCGAAAGCAAGGAACTGTTGGCACCCGGTGACATGCGCGCGCGTCTCGCGTCGCAGTGCGAACAGTTGGGCATGAAGCCACCGGTCACGGCGCCGGAGTTCACGAGATGCATTCTCGACAGCCTGGCGTTGTCGTATCGCCACTCGATTCGTGGAATTCAGTCCATCACGAACAAGCGAATCGAAGTGATTCACATCGTGGGCGGCGGGGCGGTTAACGACACGCTCTGTCAGTTGACCGCGGACGCCTGCGGCATTCCCGTGGTCGCGGGTCCGGTTGAGGCGGCCGCTATCGGCAACGCGTTGATCCAGCTCCAAGCGCTCGGCGAAGTGGAGTTCGATCTCTGGTCGATGCGAAAGCTCGTGGCGAATTCATTTCCCACCAATCGATTCGAGCCGGACGCCACGAAATCAGGACTGTGGGATGACGCGGAGCGCCGAGTGGCGCAGATTAAGACCACGGCCCTCTAGCCGTCACGACTCGTTTTTGGTCGAGCCGTCGGTGACGGACGACGCGCTGCCGCCGTGGTCTTCGCGCGGGCGGGCGCACGCGTCGCGGGCGGTGGCGGAATCTCTCCCGAGCCGCGGGCGATGAGCGTCGTCGGGATAACGAAATGACGGGGTGCGGGCCTCTGTCCGTCGATCCGCTCGAAGAGCAGTCGGGCCGCGAGTGACGCCATCGCGCCCACGTCGTAGGCGACGACCGAGACCGCGGGATCGAGAAGGTCGGCCAAGAGGAAGTCCTCAAAGCCAATGAGCGCGACGCGGTGTTGCGCGTGGGCGTCGCGGATCGCGTGGACTGCGCCGATGGTGAGGAGGTTCTGCGTGGCGAAAAACGCTGTGGGCGGAGCGGCGGACCCCAACATGGCTCCCACCGCTTCGCGGGCCCGGTCGATAGTTCGCAGATCTCTCGCCTCGATGGTGGTGTCAACCGAGATGCCGGCGGTCGTGAGTGCGTGCACGTAGCCCTGGTGGCGTTCGTGGGCGACGAAGAGACTCGAGGAGTCGCCGAGGAAGCCGATGCGACGATGCCCGTGTTTGATGAGGTGTCGTACGGCATCGGCCGACCCGGAACGCGAATCGCTGAGGACTTGATCGGCGAGGAGATTCTGGGGAGGTCGGTCCACGAAGACGTAGGGGATACCGGACTGTTGCTCCACGGCGAGGTAGTGGTGTTCGTGGCTGGCGGGGGCGATGATGACCCCGTCGACGCCGTGGCGCGACATTGAAGTAGTGAGCTCGTGCTCGCGCTCGGGGCTTTCGTCCAAACTCCCACCGAGCACCGACACGCCCCGTTGGGCGGCGACCTCTTCGATAGCGCGCAACATTGTCGCGGACAGGGGATTAGACAGGTCCTGGAGTAGCACCGCAATCGTCGAAGAGCGGCGGTCGTTTCGCCGCAGCGCGCTCGCCCCGAAGTTCGGCCGGTAGCGCAGTTGTTCGGCGGCCGCGTGAACCCGGCTGGCGAGATCGGCATTGACGGTCGTCTCGCCGTTGATGACGCGCGAGACGGTCTTGAGGCTGACGCCGGCGAGCGCGGCCACGTCGTTCATGGTCGCTCGCGACCCGCGTATCTTTCCCGGCAGACGTTGGCTCACGAATTCAGTTCCTTAGCGCCCAAAAATCACTCACGACATGCCCCGCACCACGGGCTCCGATGAACGTGGTGCTCACCCTAGTGCACCCTCGCCGCACCGTCGGGGTCGGCTCTCTTTCCTCGCCTCGCTCCCAAGGGCGCGACCCGCGCGGGGCTAACGCGAAGGTGTCGTACCTTCTTCGAGCTACCAAACGCGTGGGCGAGCGACGTCGTATCAAGCGTCCTCTCGCTCGGTGACGAGCCGTTATCGTCAAGACAGTTTCACCCACACAAAGGAGACGCCATGGTGACCGTCGGATTCATTGGCTTTGGCATTATGGGCTCACCCATGGCAACGAATCTGGCCAAGGCCGGCTTCGACGTGGTGGGATTTAACCGCACGCCCGAGCGGGTCGGTGCCCTCGCGTCAGTGGGGATCACGCTCGCGACGTCAATCGAGGCGCTGGTTCGAGCGTCAGACGTCATCATCACGATGTTGCCCGACTCGCCCGACGTCGAATCGGTCGCCTTGGGTGAGAGCGGCGTCTTCGCACACGCCGCCCCCGGTCTGCTCTTCGTCGATATGAGTACCATCCGACCCGACGTCGCGGCTCACCTCGCCAAGGAGGCGGCGTCGCGCGGTATTGACGCACTCGACGCACCGGTGAGCGGCGGGGAGGCGGGCGCGATTGAGGGCAGTCTGTCCATCATGGCGGGCGGCTCCTCGCAGGCCTTCGAACGTGCTCGTCCGTACTTCGAAGCCATGGGACGCACCATCGTGCACGTAGGTCCCCCCGGATCCGGCCAGACCGTGAAGGCGGCGAATCAACTCATGGTCGCAGCGAACCTTCAGGGACTCGCCGAAGCAGTCGTGTTCCTCGAAGCGTACGGGGTCGACATGGTTCCCGCTCTGGAGGTGCTCGGTGGAGGACTCGCCAGCAGCACCGTGTTGCAGCGAAAGTCCACGAACATGCTGGAGCGCTCCTTCGCCCCGGGCTTTCGTCTGAGTTTGTTCACTAAGGACATGGGCATCATCCAGGCCGCAGCACGAGAAAAAGGTGTGACGTTGCTACTCGGCTCCCTGGTGGCCCAGACAATCGCCTCGCTGGTCGCTCGCGGTGACGGTGATCTCGACCACTCCGCAATGATCCGCGTCGTCGATGAACTTTCAAAGTAATCGACGAGGCAGCAACGAGGTCGCCCGGGTGGCGAAGCGACCTCGGACATCTCGCTGCTATCCCTGACGCTGTGACCGTCCGCGCTGATTCATCGTTGTGGAGCAGCGTCGCGAAGCTCGTCGCGAATGACCTGCGAAATGCACGAGCGAACGTCGCCGAGCGCGCGCGGGAGGCCGAAGCGCTCTTCGAGGCTCACGAGCGTGGCGTTGACGAATTCGTGCTGGAAACGTCGAGCCGCCGACTCTTCTATCGATCCGCAGACCACCAGCAACGGTAACGTCGCCGTAACGGCGCGGGCGACACCGAACACCACCTTGCCCTCGAGACTCCCTTCATCAAATCGACCCTCCCCGGTGATGACCAAGGACGCCACCGCCGCGCGGTGCACGAGGTCAACTGATGCAGCGACGACGTCGACGCCGCTGGTGAGTTGTGCTCCGAGTGCGGCGAGGGCGCCCGGTATCCCGCCCGCCGCGCCCGAACGCTCGAGGTGCACGACGTCGACACCACGTTCCTCGAGGTAGAGCGCGTGTGCGCTACGAAGTCGCTGATCGATGGTGTGCAGTTCGCTGTCCGGCACGCCTTTTTGGCTCGCGTAGTTCCTCGCCTCCAAGAACTGGGCCGTCACGTCGGTGGCGACGGTGACCGGGAGTGGGAGTCCACCGTGGTCACTCAGCACTCGGTAACAGCCGAGGCCGCCGTCGGACGTCACCGTTCCGCCGCATCCCACCAAGACGAGGTCGGCCCCGAAGCGGGCCGCCGCCAGGATCACGTGCCCCACACCCTCGCTCGAGGCTCGCAGGGCATCCTCGCCCGAGGGACTCGGCAGCAGGTCGCGTCCGACGACGTCGGACACTTCAAAGACGGCCGTGAGGCCGGCCGGTGATACAACGAGTTTGACTCGGGCGCTGACCGTCTGACCCAGCGGTCCAGGAACGTCGACGTCGACGACGTCACCGCTGAACGCGTCGACGAAGCCTTCGCCTCCGTCGGACATCGGTTGGACGTCACCGGTGACGCCCGCTTCCGCCACGGCGTCGGCGATGGTGTCACAGAGTTCGCTCGCGGTCGCCGTGCCCCGGAACTTGTCCATCGCGATCAGAACGCGAGTTACGGCGTCGGACACTGCTCTCCGATCATCGACTTCGGTGGCGTCGAGCTTCTCGACCGAAGCGACGTTAGCAAGCAACGACGGTGGTGCGTGACGACGTCCGCAATGATCGGCCCACGTCCTTCGAGCCTCGCCGACGGCGCCGAAAGTCACCCGCGAACGGAGGTCGAGCCCATCGCTGGTAACTTGACCTAGACGAAGACACCCGCAGCGCGAAAAACTCGGAGAAGCCACCGTTCTATGTCACTTGATTCACACTGCCGACCGTTCGTCGTTGACGTCACGCATTTTTGTGGGCGACCATGAATAAGGTCATCGCGAGTGCCGACGACGCGGTACGCGACATCGGCGATGGAGCTTCGCTGGCGGTCGGCGGATTTGGACTCTGCGGTGTTCCGAGTGTGCTCATCGAAGCCGTCTTCCAAGGAGGCGCGACGGACCTGGCGACCGTTTCCAACAACTGTGGAGTCGACGGCTGGGGACTCGGTACGCTTCTCGCCGCAAAGCGGATACGTCGCACCACGGGCTCTTACGTCGGAGAGAATAAGGAGTTCGAGCGGCAGTTTCTCTCGGGTGAGCTGGAAGTCGAACTGGTGCCCCAAGGCTCGCTCGCCGAACGCCTACGCGCTGGCGGGGCCGGGATACCGGCGTTCTACACGCCCGCGGGCGTGGGCACCCAAGTCGCGGACGGGGGACTGCCGTGGCGCTACGACGGGGCCGGCGGTGTCGCACTGGCCTCGCCACCAAAGGAGATCAGAGAGTTCGACGGACACCGATTCGTGCTGGAGCTCGCAATTCGCACCGACTTCGCCCTGGTGCACGCGCGCTACGGCGACACCCACGGCAACCTCGTCTACGAAGAGAGCGCGCAGAACTTCAATCCGCTCTGTGCCGCGGCGGGCGTGGTGACCATTGCCGAGGTCGAAGAACTGCTTCAGCCCGGTGAGATCGATCCGATGACGGTGCACACGCCGGGCATATTCGTCCAGCGCGTGGTGCACACGCCCAACGTCGAAAAACCCATCGAGCGGCGAACGGTGCGTTCATGACCCTCACGAGAGATGAACTCGCGGCTCGTGTCGCCGCCGAACTGCACGATGGGCAGTACGTGAACTTAGGGATCGGGCTCCCGACGACCGTACCGAACTTCGTCCCTGAAGGACTCCACGTCGTGCTCCACTCCGAAAACGGCATTCTGGGCGTCGGACCCTACCCCTGGCCCGATGACGTCGACCCCGACCTGATCAACGCCGGGAAAGAGACGGTCACCGTGCTGGCGGGTGCGTCGTTCTTCGATTCGGCGGCGTCATTCGCCATGATCCGAGGCGGTCACGTCGACGTCGCGGTGCTCGGGGCCATGCAGGTCTCGAGGTCGGGCGACCTCGCGAACTGGATGATCCCCGGGAAGATGGTCAAGGGCATGGGCGGCGCCATGGACCTCGTGCACGGCGCGAAACGGGTCCTCGTGATGATGGAGCACTCGGCGAAAGACGGCGGCTTCAAGATCGTGAACGAGTGCTCGCTGCCCCTGACGGGTGTCGCGTGCGTGCAACGCATCATCACTGATCTGGCGGTCATCGACGTCGAACCCGAGGGACTCGTGCTCCGCGAGCTCGCCCCGGGTGTCACCCTGGATGAGGTGCGCTCGGTCACTGAACCGGAGTTGTTGGTCGACCTCGACTAGCGCCCTGCGTAGTACTTGTCCGCCACCGCGAGGGCTCGGTCGAGGCGAGCGAGGCCGTCGAGCGCCTCGTCATCGGTGACCGTACAGGGTGGCACGACGTGGAGTCGGTTGAAGTTGTTGAAGATCAACAGGCGTTCCTCACGACACGCGGCCAAGATCTCGTTCATCGCCGCGGAACTGCCGCCGTAGGGCGCGAGAGGTTCCTTCGTCGTCCGGTCACTGACCAGTTCGAGCGCGAAGAAGACGCCGCGTCCGCGCACGTCGCCAATGATCCGGTGTCGCGTGGCCAACTCGTCGAGCCCGGGCCGCAGCACGTCGTCGCCGACGCGTCGGGCGTTCTCGACGATGCGCTCGCGCTCCATCGTCTCGATGCACGCCACCGCCGTCGCACACGCCAGCGGATGGCCGGAGTACGTCAGACCACCGGGATAGACGCGGTCGTTGAACGTCGCCGAGAGGGCCTCATTGAGCACGACGCCACCGAGGGGCACGTAGCCCGAGGTGACACCCTTGGCGAAGGCCACGAGGTCGGGCGTGACGCCCTCGTCCTGGTAGGCGAACCACGCGCCAGTACGACCGAAGCCGCACATGACCTCGTCGGCGATGTAGACGATGCCGTAGCGGTCACAGATCTCACGAACACCCGCGAGGTACCCCGGCGGCGGGGTCATGATGCCCGCGGTGCCCGGGACCGACTCCAAGATGATCGCCGCGAAGGCGCTCGGGCCTTCGAAGGCGATGGTGTTCTCGAGGCTCTCCAAGGCACGGGCGCACTCTTCAGCTTCGTCCGTGGCGTGGTACACCGTGCGGTAGAGGTACGGTCCAAAGAAGTGCACGACCCCGGAAGTGCCGTTGTCGTTCGGCCATCGCCGAGGGTCGCCGGTCAAGTTGATCGACGTCGACGTGCCGCCGTGGTAGCTGCGATAGGTCGAGAGCACCTTTTGTCGGCCGGTGTGCAGCCGAGCCATGCGTACCGCGTGCTCGACGGCTTCGGTGCCGCCATTGGTGAAGAAGACCTTCGCCGCGCCTTCGAAGGAGTGCTCCAGGATCAACTCCGCCGCGCGGTAGCGCCGCTCGTAGCCGTGTTGGGGAGCGATCGTGCAGAGCACCGCCGCTTGTTCTTGAATGGCCCGCACCACGGCGGGGTGTTGGTGGCCGATGTTGACGTTGACCAGTTGTGAGGAGAAATCGAGGAACGTCGTGCCGTCTTCGTCGGTGACGTAGACGCCCTGGGCCGATTTGACCATCATCGGATTAATCGTCGACTGCGCGGACCACGAGTGAAAAACTGAACCTCTTTCCCGCTCTGGAGAGCTCAAGTTGGATCGGTCAGTCGACATCCTTCGACCCCTTTCGTACGGATCAGTACTGCGTGTGTGCGTAATGCGCGTCGAGACGAGGCGACGTCACTCGACGCTACGTCCGAAGCACGACGTTGAGCGGTTCCTCGCCACCCTGCATTCGTTCCATCTGACGTCGCAGTAGCTTTGCCAGTCTCGGCATCGCCGCCGACGTGGCCCCGCCCACGTGCGGGGAGATCAGCACGTTGGGTAGCGCAAACAAGGGGTGTCCGTCGGGCAGTGGTTCGGGATCGGTGACGTCGAGTGCGAAGCGAAGACGGCCGCTGCGTGCGTGGGCGAGGACGGCCTCGGTGTCGGCGACGCGGCCCCGCGCGATGTTGACGAGCAGGCTGCCGTCTTGCATACGCTCGAGGAAGGAGTCATCGATGAGGTGGGTCGTCTCCTCGTTCAGCGGCACGCCGACAACGACCACGTCGGCTACGGGCAGCAGTTCGTGCAACTCATCCATCGCGTGAATCTCGCCTCGATCGTCGTGGCGCTTCGTTCTCGCGACCCTGACCACCGTCGTCTCAAAGGGCACCAAGCGGTCTTCGATGGCTTTACCCACCCCGCCGTAGCCCACGAGCAAGACCGTGCGATCAGCCAAGCTGGGTCGCCAGACCCGCTCCCACGTGCCCCGCTCGGCCGAGCGCACGAAATCGGGAATGCCACGTTGCGACGCGAGGATCAAGGCCAGCGTCAGCTCGGCGGTCGAGGTCTCGTGCACCGACGCCGCGTTCGCGTACACCTGACCGGGAGGCAGCGCCTCCTCGACGCCGTCGTAGCCGAGCATGGGGCTCTGGACGAGTCGCGCCGTGACGAAGGCGAGTTGGGCGAGGACGTGTGGGCCAACCATGTAGGGAGGGACGACGATGTCGATCTTCTCGGTAGGTGGCGGGCCCGTCATGTCCCACGTGACGAGTTCGACGCCATCGGGTCGGTCTTCGAGGAGACCCGCCAGTCCCGGGTCAGGGACGCTGACGACGAGTGGGGCGGCGTTCGCGCGTGGATTCATCGAAACCCGAGTCTAGGTAACTGGCATCAGGCGTCCTCACGAGTCACGAGCGCGAAGGACGCGGGCGCGCACGTCGGGCGTCACCAGGGCCGGACTCTTCCGAGGCGACCGACGCCCAGGAGAATGGTCAACGCCACGCCAACCTGGACGAGCGCCAGGACCATTGCTTGTTCGTGGGATCCATAGAAGACGGCGTTGTAGAGCGCGATGGGCATCGTGGTGGCCATCGGTGCGGACCCGGAGATGATCATCGTCGCCCCGAAGTCACCCATCGCGCGTCCGAAGGCCATCGCGATTCCCGCGATGACGCCGCGGCGCGCCAACGGCAACGTCACGAACAGCGCGATCCTCCATCGAGAGAGTCCCATGGCGCGAGCGGCCTGCTCGAATCGGGGATCGACGCCAGCGATCGCGGCGCGCGAGAAGCGCATGCAGTACGGGAACGATTCGACAATCTGCGCCACGACGATCCCGGCGAAGGTGAAGGTGAGCGGATGGCCGAAGAGGTGGACCTCCGCGTCACGGATTGGACCGGGTCCACCCAGTCGGGTGAGGAGGTAGTAACCAACGACGGTCGGGGGGAGCGCCATCGGCAGACTGAAGACGGTTTCAATGGCTCCCCGTCCAGGAAATCGGCCCTTGGCGAGAAGGTAGCCGAGGGCGACGCCCGCGACGGTGACCACGACCGTGGCCTCCAACGCCGCACGGAGCGAGATCGATAGTGGATTCCAGATCCATGGCGGTATCGCGAAAGCGTTCAGCCACGAGTGCGGGATCAGAGCGATCACGACGGCTCGGTGCCGGCTGGATTTTCCAGCGGGGGCTCGGGGTAGGACGGTCGAGCGACGGCGTGTTGCCCCGTCACTCGTCCGTCGTCGTAGTCAATCACGACGTCGCCGAGCTCGTCGGCTTCTTCGGCGTCGTGAGTCACGAGCACGGCCGGTACGCCGGAGGAGATGATCACCTCTCGAATCAGCGTTCTCAGCTCGCGTCGCACTTTGGTGTCGAGCGCGGAGAGCGGTTCATCGAGGAGCACGAGCGCGGGTTCACCGGCGAGACCGCGCGCGAGGGCGACTCGTTGGCGCTGTCCACCTGACAGCGAGACTGGTCGCCGTTGCGCAAGTTCCTCCGCGCCGACCCTCTCGAGCCAGGTGCGCGCGACGTCACGCCGCGCCCGACGACCCCCGACCTGTCGCACCGCGAGAGCGACGTTGTCGAGCACGGAGCGGTGTGGCAGCAACAGGCCGTCTTGAAAGACCATTCCGACGCGGCGACGTTGCGTCGAGACGTAGAGACGGCGGGCGCAGTCGGTAACAATCGCACCGTTGATCGCGATGGTGCCCACGTCGGGACGCAGGAGACCGGCGATGAGGGACAGGGTCAGGGTCTTGCCCGCTCCGGATGGCCCGAAGAGCACGGAAATCCCTTTGTCCACCGTGAAGGCCACGTCCAAGTCGAAGTCGCCAATGTGGCGAGCGACGGCGACGTCGAGTGCACTGGTCACGACCTGCTCCTGCCGAGTAAGCCGACGCCGGTCATCGCCACAATCGCCATAAGGACCAGTATCAACAACATCGTGTTGCGCTCCGGCGTGGTGAACGAATCGAGGATGGCGAGTGACATCGTGCGAGTCTTGCCGTTGATGTCGCCACCAACCATCAACGTGGCGCCGTACTCACCGAGGGCGCGCGCGCATCCGATCGTGAGACCGGCGGCGATGCCGCGGCGAGCGAGGGGAAGCGAGACCTGGAGCGCCACGCGCCAGTTGGGCAGTCCAATGGCGCGCGCGGCCTGCTCGAGCGCGACGTCGACCCCCTCGAAAGCGGTGCGCGCCGAGCGCATGCAGAACGGAAACGCTGCCACCGTCGCCGCGATGATGCAGCCATCGACGTTGTAGACGAGGGCGTGACCGACGACGCGAGTGAGAACCCCCCCGACTCGGGTGCCCGGCGAGAGGACCTCGAGCAGGTAAAAACCGATGACCGTGGGCGGGAGGATGATGGGGAGGCTCCCGAGCGACTCGAGCAGGTCGCGTCCGGGGAAACGGCCTTTGGCCAGCACGTAACCCGACGCGACACCCGTCACCCCCGCGATCACCGTTGCCGGAAGGGCGACGCGCAGCGTAATGAAGAAGGGGACCGAGACGACACCCCAGTACGCGATCGAGCCCGCCATGAGGTGAGCGACCCCGAAACCCAGCCCGAAACCAAAGAGCACCGTGAGCGCGACGGCGACGGCCTTCTGGTTACCATCGAGCGACTGCGCGAAAGCGCGCCCTCGCGTCACGCGGGTCGTTCGCGTCTCAGCTAACTGATGGGGTCATAGCCGAAGCTGGCCAACACGGCCTGGCCCGTTGCAGAAAGCAGATAGTGAACGAAAGCGAGCGCGGCAAGGCCGTCGGGGCTCGAGAGGTCGGCCGTGGCGTCTTGACCCTGGTCGTCGTTTTCGACGACCACCCACTGCCTGATTGGTTGGTAGTACCCACGCTCGCCGACCAGCGACGTCGGGTTGGCGGCCCCGCTCTTGGCGAAGTTCCGGGAGCTGATCTCGGCGGCGACGTTGTCACGCATACCCGACACGTAGTTCCTATCGGTGCACAGTTCCGCGCTCGCGATGTGTGTCGTCCAACCGTTCGAGACGGTCACGTCCGCCGCGTTCGCGGCGCCACATTCGGGTACTTCGGCCCAGAAGTCAGTGTCGTCTCCGCCGGGTGAGACGACGAACGATTTTGGTAGTAGCGCGATCTGCGAGGTGCCCGCGACGACGCTCGACTGGGTGTAGGTGACGTTGTCGCCGAAGATGATCGGCAGCGAAGGGTCCGAGTAGTTACCGTTCCCCTGCTGGCCGCCCGACGTGGAACTCGTCGTGCCGTAGTTGTCCAGACTCGCCCCCTTGTCGGTCATGAGGTCGATTTCCGTACACGCCTGATCAGAGGCAGTGGGGCCGAAGGCCGAGCGGGGGTGGAGGTGATAGTACTGAACGGCCGCCACGTAGAGCGACTCCATCCCCGCCAGCCCGTAGGGGGCATTGGGCGCGACGTCCGACGGGCCGCATCCGGCGCCGGCGAAGTTCCATCCGTTCTTGGGATCGGCGATCGCGAGGTACCCGCCGACATTGTGGGCGGCGAAACCGCCGTGAACCTTGCCAGTGTGGGCGAGAAGATCGCTCCACACCTCGCTCATCGTGGTTGGAGCGGGAGTCGTGCGGCCCTCGCCGAAATAGCCACTGACGGGCTCGGCGCACGCGGGAGAGCCCTGCGCCGGAGCGAGGGTCCGGCCGCCCCGGCGACAGGAGAAGATGACGAGCCGCCCACTGGTGTACTGCGCTCGAGTTGCGCCGATGCCCGGGCACGAGGTCCCGTTCTGATTGCCACCGTTGGCCGAGGAGTACGTCGACGAATACTGGTCGATGCACTGGCCGACGTCGTACTTTTGCACCGCACCGTGGTTCTCATCCGCGGCTTGACCCTCGGGAATCGTGTCGTCGACGTTGGCCTCGTCCGCGGAGGCGAACAACGCAAAGCCGGCGGGGGCGTTCCCGGCGCCGTCCTTAGCGAAATCCACCCCGCCGTCGAGCTCACCCGCAAGGTGCCCCGACCCGCCGAAACTGAACGTGACGCTGTTGCCGCCATTGGCCGTTTGAATGAAGTTCTGCGTCATGAAGTCAAACGCCGGCTCGGTGTTTGAGGCGCCGAGGAACGTCGTGGCGGCCGGCTGCGCTGAGGCCGAGTCGACGCCGACGCCACCGAGAACCAGGCCGAGAACCAGGCCGGTGGCGAGGCCAAATCTCGAACATAAGTGCCGCTGGAGCATGTGCGTGCCACCTTCAGAGCGCGATCGGACAAGTTGCACGTCGCAGTACGCGTCCCGAGATTAGATGCCGGCCAGGACTCGTGTCAAAGCACATCGTGCGGTTTCTGGCCCTAAAGCACGCAAATAATGTTCCGTACTAGTTATTACCTAGCAAATCGCTCCACCGGCTTTCAAGGGAAAACCGCGCGGCGTTGTGTGTGAGCGCCAACCACGCCGTACGACCTCGATCGAGGTGCCGTCAACCCGTTGACGATTGGTAGTCGGGCGAGCCGATAACGAGCGTCCCGCAGTGCTTGCCCGGCACGTACACCACGGAGTTGTAGACCGGTTTAAACGTGAGCAGGCCTTCTCGTCGGAGCGTCGATATGGGCGCGTAGGTGCCAAACCTGAGACATCGAGTCTTCTCCGCACCCATGATCTTCGCGCTTTCGGCCGCGATGGCCCCGGTCGTGCCCTTATTCGTGGTCGCACCCGACAGCACGAATACGGCGAAACCAATGATGAAGGACAGCACCAGCGCCGCGAGAAGTAGCTGGAGAAAGGAGAACTTCTTGAACATTGGAAGGACCCTTTCAATCACGACGTAACGGGAGTGTCCACGATCGACCTGCGGCGCGTAACGACGCCGGTGCCCCACACCGCCGCGTGCTTCGACCCGCGCCGCCACGCGCCGTGAGCGGAGCGAGACGTCAAGGCAGCATAAACTCACGGCGAGATGAACGACTACAGCGTGAGCGAGGCCGCCGGATTGCTGGGCGTCAGTCCCGACACCGTTCGCCGTTGGCTTGACAGTGGCGATCTCGGCGGCACCCGGACGGAAAATGGGAGGCGTCGAATCGACGGAGCGGCGCTCGCACAGTTTGCCCAATCGCTCCACGAGAGTGCCGACCCGCTCGTCGCGGCCAGCGATTCGATTCGCAATCACTTCACTGGGATTGTGACCAAGGTCGTGAAGGACAAAGTCATGGCGCAGGTCGAACTACAGGCGGGACCATTTCGGGTCGTGGCCCTCATCAGCCGCGAAGCCGTTGACGACATGGGGCTCGTCCCCGGCGTGATGGCCGCCGCCGTGGTGAAATCCACGAACGTGTCGATAGAACTGTAGGTTCGCACCGCTCCCTTGTTCTCCACGTCGGGGCGTCCGTCGCAGCGCCGGGTCTTCCCATCGACGGACGTTGCGTAGCGAGTTCTGGGCGGTAGCGAGAGCGCCACGGAACCGTGAAGCCGTGCTGCGAGCGAGCGGGCGTCAGCGGCCGTGGCGCGCGACGAGGGTGAAGCGATCGCGCTCAACGACGAGAGAGAACGCCAGGTTTGCCGACAGCACGCGATGTACTCTGTGGGCGGCGACGCGCCCCACGGGACGTGGAGAGGGGCGACGATGAGCGGAGTGCGAGTACTGGTCGGAACACGAAAGGGCGCGTTCATTCTTCGCGCCGACGGCACTCGAAAGAAGTGGGACGTCAGTGGCCCCTTTTTCGGTGGGTGGGAGGTCTTCCACGTAAAGGGCTCCCCCGTCGATCCCAATCGGATCTTTGCCTCGCAGTCGACGAGTTGGTTCGGGCAGTTGATTCAGCGCTCCGACGACGGAGGGGAAACCTGGGAGCCGGTTGGTAATCAGTTCACCTATGACGGCGTGCCGGGCACCCACCAGTGGTACGACGGGACACCGCACCCGTGGGAGTTCGCCCGGGTCTGGCACCTCGAACCATCTTTGAGCGACCCGGACACCGTGCTGGCCGGCGTCGAGGACGCGGCGCTCTTTCGCTCGGTGGACGGTGGCGCGAGTTGGAGTGAGCTGTCGGGACTGCGTGGTCACGATACGGGATCGGCGTGGCAGCCTGGGGCGGGCGGGATGTGCCTCCACACGATCATCGTCAGTCCGAAAGACCCGCGTCGGATCTTCGTGGCGATCTCGTCGGCCGGGGCTTTTCGCAGCGACGACGAGGGGACGACCTGGCGACCAATCAACCACGGGCTGCACTCCGAGGGTTTGCCCGACGAGGACGCCGAGGTCGGGCACTGCGTGCACCGCATCGCGTTGCATCCCTCGAACCCCGACGTGCTCTTCATGCAAAAGCACTGGGACGTCATGCGCAGCGATAACGCGGGCGACTCGTGGAGCGAAGTCAGCGGGGACCTTCCCACGGACTTCGGCTTCGCTATCGACGTACACGCGCACGAGCCCGAGACCGTCTACGTCGTACCGATAACCAGCGACTCCGAGCACTTCCCACCCGAGGGCAAACTGCGGGTGTACCGCAGTCGAGTCGGTGGCAACGAGTGGGAACCACTCACCAAGGGACTACCCCAAGAGCACTGCTACGTCGACGTCCTGCGCGACGCGATGGCGGTGGACTCGCTCGAGGACTGTGGCGTCTACTTCGGCACCACCGGGGGTCAGGTCTACGCGTCGTCGAACTCTGGCGATTCGTGGGAGCCGATCGTGCGCGACCTGCCCGCGGTGTTGTCGGTCGAAGTCCAAACGTTGGCATGATCCGAGTCGTCCTACCGGCCCACTTGAAGATGCTCGCGAAGGTTTCCGGTGAGGTGGAGATCGAAGTGGTGGGCACGGCGTCACCCGCGAGCGTGATCGATGCCTTAGAGGAACGATTTCCAATGCTGTTGGGAACGATCCGCGATCCGCTCACCCGGCAACGTCGAAAGTTCGTGCGGTTCTACGCCTGCGAGCGGGACCTCTCGCTCGAGCCAATTGACGTGGAACTGCCCGATGACGTCACTCGGGGACGATCGCCCTTCTTCGTGATCGGGGCGATGGCGGGGGGTTGAGAGAGCGACGAGCATCACCTACGCTCGTCGCCGTGGGTCTCTACGCGAAGGTACTGATCGTCTCGGACTCGGTCAATCGTGGGGTTCGTGAGGACCTCGCCGGACCCGCGCTGTCGGCCCGGCTCGAGGCAGCGGGCTTTACCGTCGCTGACTCGCGGGTGATCCCCGACGGGGAGGAGTCGGTGGCGGCAAGCTTGCGAGCGATGAGCAGCGGTTTCTTCGGGCTCGTGGTCACCTCGGGCGGGACCGGGTTCTCGCCCCGCGACCTCACGCCCGAGGGCACCGCCCACGTGCTCGAACGCGACGCGCCCGGACTGAGCGAGGCGATGCGTCTTGTTAATCCGCTGGGTCGACTCTCGCGCGGCCGTGCGGGCACCGTCGGTCAGTGCCTTATTCTCAACTGCCCCGGATCACCGCGCGGGGCGATCGAGTGCCTCGAGGCCGTACTCGAGGTCCTTCCGCACGCGCTCGCGTTGCTCGGCGGTGACGCCGCACCTCACCCGCCCGACACCGGTGGCAGCACCGAAACCTCGTCGTCGTGAGCGAGCGGCGCGCTCGCGGCGGCCGGCTCACCGTTCACCCACACCCGACTGATCTCGAGCACCGCTCGAAACCCCGGACCGTAACGACGTACGGCCTCGGCGAGTACGACGTCGAGTGAGTCGCCCTCGACGACGTCGCGGCGCGTGCCCGCCGCCTCGCCGGCCGGTCCGAACAAGACCAGTCGCGCCACCTCAGTCTCGGCTCAACTGATCCGCGTCGAGGACCATTCCTCGAACGCGCTCGCCCACCTCGGCGCCCTCACCGTCCGGCACGAAGACGAGCGCATTCGCCCTCGCCACGGCGTGCAGGAGGTGCGACGCCTGTCGCGCGACGCTCTCGACGTGGACCGCGCCGTCGTCGTGGACACGGGCGACGACGTGCGCGAGATGGAGCCGACCGTCGGGTTCTCGCGGGAGTGGGCAGTCGAGCACCATGTCGATCGTGAGCCGGTCCAACACGCGATGTCCCCCGAGGCGGCGCAGTGCGGGCCGAACGAAGGCCTCGAATCCAACGAGCGTCGACACCGGGTTGCCGGCCAAGCCGAAGATCGGCACCCCGTTGGCCGTCGTGACGCCGAAGGCAAACGGCTTACCCGGCTTCATCGCGACCTGCATCGAGCGAGCCCGCGCTCCACAGAGTTGGAGCAGGACGGACTTCACGAAGTCAGCGTCACCGACGCTGACCCCGCCCGTCGAGACGATCGCGTCGCACGTCGCCGTGCCGCGCTCGAAGGCGTCGGTGATCACGTCCGCGGTGTCGGCGACGATGCCCAGATCGACCGCCTCGAAGCCAGAAGCGCGCAGCGACGCGAGCAGCGAGGGACGATTGGCGTCGCGAATCGCCCCGTACGACAGTGCGTCGGGGGAGTCGGAGAGTTCGTTGCCCGTTGACAACACACCGACGCGGGGTCGGGGGTGGACCACCACGCTCGAGTAGCCCTGGCTCGCCAGGACGCCGAGCAGCGCAGGACCGAGTTCGTCGCCCGGTGACACCATCACTTGGCCCACCGTGACGTCGTCGCCCACGTGACGCACGGACTCACCCAGGCTGACTTCACGTTCGATAACGACCGTCGACCCGTCCGGCTCTAGCACGGTCGCCTCGCGCAGGCAGACGCTGTCGGCCCCCTCGGGCAGGGGCGCGCCCGTCATGATGCGCGCCGCCTCGCCGGCGCCCACGTGGAGCGAGGGCGCGTCGCCAGCGAATATCGAGCTCGTGACGCGAAGGCGACGAGCCCCACCGAGCGTGTCGACCGCGCGCAGGGCGAAGCCGTCCATGGAGGAGTTCTCGAATCGAGGTGACGGCTCGCGTGCGGTGATGACCGTGGCGGCAACGCAGCCCAGCGCGTCCGCGAGTTGGATCTCGCGCGGGGCGAGGGGAAGGAGGTCTTCCAACACGAAGCGTCGCGCTTCGTCGAAGGAGATCATGGGCGCGGCGTATCGAGGAGCGGCGACGTCGCCTCGCTCCACGCCGAGCCGCCGTCCCAATGCTCGCGCTTCCACATGGGCACCGTCTGCTTGAGGGTGTCGATACAAAATCGCGCCGCCTCGAAGGCGTCGGCGCGATGGGGGGATGACACGGCCACGACCACGGTCGACTCGGCGAGCTTGACGAGGCCGATCCGATGGTGGATGGCGACGGCTTCTAAGGAGGGCCACTTCTCGCGTGCCACCGCGACGATTTCGTTGATCCTCTTTTCCGCCAATTCCGCGCTCGTCTCGTACTCCAGCGCGACCACGGCGTCGTGAGCGTCGGAGTGATCTCGCACGACGCCGCTGAAGGTCACGACCGCGCCGCAGTTGGGCCGAACGGCCCAGGCCGAGAGTTCCTCGCTCGACAGTGGCGCCTCGGTGACCGATACCCAGGTGGAAAGTGGCGTGACGGGCACGGACGTGGCGTCACCCGCCGATCATCGACATCGACCTCGTTGGTCGAAGAAAGTCCGGCTCGTTGATGGCGTGACCGGGGAACTTGGCCCACACCGAGCGCCGCAACAACTCCGCGATCTCGGCGTCCCCACCGCCGCCGCGAATCACTTCGCGCACCGAGAGCTCGTCGTCAGAGAAAAGACAGTTGCGAAACGCGCCGTCCGACGTGAGTCGCAAGCGATTGCACGTTCCACAAAATGGCTGGGTGACCGAGGAGATCAGGCCAATCTCGCCGTGACCATCGGCGAAGCGGAACCGTTCCGCGGGTGCTGACCCTCCGGGCTCGATGGCCTCTAAGGGCCACTGTTGTGACACCCGTTCGAAGACCTCGCGACCGGCGACGAGTTGGGTCTTGTCCCACTGGCCCTGTGCGTCAAGGGGCATGAACTCGATAAAGCGCACGACGCGACCCGTGTCGCGAGCGAACGCGGCGAAGTTGAGAATCTCGTCGTCGTTCACGCCGCGCAAGATGACCACGTTCACCTTGAGCGGCGAGAGACCCGCGGCCTCGGCCGCGTCCATCGAGGCGAGCACCGTCGCCAGGTTGCCGCGTCGTCGAATTGAAGTGAAGCGATCATCGCGCAAGGAGTCACAACTGACGTTCACTCGGGTGAGTCCGGCGTCGGCGAGACTCGCCGCGAGGGGCGTTAACAGCATGCCGTTGGTCGTGAGCGAGAGGTCGCGGAATCCGACGCCCGACAGCCGTGAGATCAACGAGACAAGACCCTTTCGAACGAGCGGCTCGCCCCCAGTGAGGCGAAGGGCGGTGACGCCGAGCGACGCGGCGACCCCGGCGACTCGAACGATCTCGTCGAAACTGAGCAGGGCGTTCTGGGGAAGAAAGGTCATACCGACATCGGGCATGCAGTAGACGCAGCGCAGATTGCAACGGTCGGTCACCGAGATCCGCAGGTCGTCGTGGACTCGGCCGTACCGGTCGAGGAGGGGTCCCGTGGTCGGCATGCTCGCCCTCGACACCTCATCACGGTCGCCTTCGACGGCTCGCGGGTGCGGACGCAGCGTGACCGCGACGGGCGCGTTCGTCTCTAGCGGCATCTCGTGCCGCTCTCGCCGGGGCGACGACGAGCACTGACGATTCCGACCACGTTCACCACTGGTGTCCATGCTAAACGGTCCACTATCACGTCCCTGACGAGGGGCGACGGCGACGCCGACGCGTGGGTGCCTCGACGTCTCGCCCCCAACTGCCCGACTTGCCGCCTTCCTTCTTCAAAAGGACCAGGTCGTCGATGCGCGCGTCCGGGTCGAGGACCTGGAGGGAATCGAGGATGCTCAGGGCCGCGAATGCGCACGCGGTGAGCGCCTCCATTTCGACCCCGGTCGACTCGGTGGCGATCACGCTCGAGGAGACTTCGACACCGTCATCGCGTTCCGTTACCTCGACGTTGACGTCGCTCAGGTGCAGCGTGTGACAGAGCGGAATGATCTCGGCGGTCCGCTTCGCCGCCAGGACGCCCGCCACGCGCGCGGCGTGGGTGGCGTCGAGGCTGTCGTGGCGACGCTCGAGGTTGGCGAGCTTCGCCTCCGTGACGACGAGGCACCGCGCCCACGCTTTGCGCACGGTGCGTCGCTTGGCCGAGATATCGACCATCCGTAGTTTGCCGCTCCCGTCGACGTGACTGAAGGGGCTATCCACCGGCACTCCGGCGGGGCCACGCCCACGCGAGCAGTGCAGCACCCAGCACGAACACCACCGCGCCGAGCACCGCGTAACCACCGCGGCCGCTCATCGTCGAGCCGTGCAACACGTTGACGCCCTGGAGGATCCAGACGATGCCCGTCAGACACAAGATGACGCCGATGATGCCTCGAATCCACACGTCGCGTCCTTTCCACTGCCGAGATATAGGAAACCTAGTGAATTCGTCGCTTCGCCGCGAGGTTGGAACTAGCGCGCGTCGGGGGAACCGTCGCCGTCGCGGGTCTCCGTCAGCCACCTCGACGCGTGCACCGCCGCCCACTGCTCACTCACCCAGCCTTTGAAGATCGAGCGCAGGGCGTCACGATGCGTGATCGCCATAGTGATGTGGCCGATCACCACGGCGAAGATCGCGAAGGCGAAGGCGTCGTGGACGAACGTGGCGCCCTGGCGTAGCGAGACCGAGAAGAACCGGAACCACTGCAACATCGAGCCCGTCACGAGCATGATCAAGATGACTGCGCCGATGAAGATGGCGTTGAGCTTCTGGCCCGGGTTGAACTTGTCCGCCTCGAGCGGCGAGCGCCCTCGCGTCTGGAGCCAGCGGATCTCTTGACGCGTCCAGGCGTTGACCCGTCGTACGTCGCGGCGCATCCCGCGGCCCCAGGGCCCTAGGAGCGAGACGATGATCGGTATCGGGAGCGCGAGTCCGCACCAGAGGTGAATCTGTTCAATGAGGTGACGTGGGAGTACCACGCCGAAGAACGAACCGAAGTACAGCGGGATGGCCGTGAACATGAGGGCGCCGAAGAGTGCGGCGTTGGCCCAGTGCGCCGCGCGTTGCACCCGGTCGAAGCGCATCACGCGAACGACGTGGTGGGTGGTGGTCTGCGTGACGGTCATGAGTTAGGTGAGGCTCGGGTCGGGGTTCGTCGGGCCGGTCGTCCCGTCCAGCCAGCCGTTCACGGGGTAGCCGTTCTGTTCCCAGAATCCCGGTTGCACTCGATCGACGACGCGAATGGCCGAGAGCCACTTCAGTGACTTGTAGCCGAACATCGGCGCCACGTAGAGCCGTACCGGACCGCCGTGCTCGGTCGTGACCGGTGCGCCGAGCATCCGATACGCCACAATGACGTCGGACAGACGGGCCTGATCGATCGTCAGGCTCTCGGTATCGCTTCGGTCATAGGACTCGAAGGTGAGCGCGACGGCTTCGTCGCGAATGCCCACGGCGTCCATGATGTCCGAGAGCAGTACGCCTTCCCACGCCACGTCGGGGACACGCCAGCCGGTCACGCATTGGAAGGTCTTGGTGAATGAGGTCACCGGCATCGCCTTCAAGTCGTCCAACGTAAAGGTCTTCGGGTGGTGCACCAAGCCGCTCACCTTCAGTCGATAGTCACTGTCTTTGATCTTGGGGTACTCACCGGTGATGGAGTAGATCCGGAAACGGTCGCCACCGGGCAACAGTCCTCCAAGGCCCGAACCAAAGGCGTTGCCGAGGAAGTTCTGAATGCTGCCGCCGAAAGCGACCCCGAGCGCGGCGAGTCCCGTGACGCCAAGGAACACTCGCCGTCCGACCGGAACGCGCTTGGTGGGCTCCTGCGCGCTCACGAGATCGACGCTCGTGGTGCGGAGCACTCGGCGGGTGAGGTGACGTGGATGACGCCGATTGAACTCATGGGCCTCTCGTGTTTCGTAGGGAACAACGCGTTCATACCGCCAGCGACGACACCGTTGTCGCCGCTGGCGCAGCGCGGTGGGTGACTAGGCGCTGAGTTTCGCGGCGGCGATGGTCGTACCGCTCAGCGTACCGGTCACTGTGACGAGAGCGCCGACCTTGAGGTTCTTGGCAGTCCCCATTACCCAGTGGGTCATGGAGTCGTAGTGGACGACGTAGACCTTCATGTCGACGGTCATGGAGAACGCTTCCGTGGTCCCCATCTTCGCGTCGAGTTTGACGATCTTGCCGTGCCACGTCTTGGTCGCCATCGTGGCGTGACTCGTCTGCGCGGCGAACGCCGGGGAGGCGGCGACGCCGAGGCCGAGGCCGAGGGTTCCAAGGGCGAGGGTCGCCGGTAGCACGAGTCGGGTGATCAGTCGCTTCATGTGTTTCCTCTCTGACGCCTCGCCGAGGGCGAGGCGGTGGTCACTTCGGACGTCCTCGCCCACCCTCTAGTCCCCCGACGAGCAGAACCGTTACACCGCGGCGTTGCGGGACGTGAGCTACGGCCCACCGGCACCACGGCCTCGTCGGCGCGAGGCGGAGTCGCGAGGGAGAAGGTGGGAATCGTAGGCTTTCTCCATGCTCGACGACGCGACGTCCCGTCCCGCCCGCGTCGCGTCGTTGTGGCGCTACCCCGTGAAATCCATGCAGGGCGAGCGCGTCGACGAACTGAGCGTCGAGTCGAACGGCGTGGCGGGCGACCGGGTCCACGGCGTGCTCAACCTCGAGTCGGGGACGATACTTTCTGCGAAACGGGAGGGGCGATTACTCGAGGCGGCCGCGGAACTGCGTTCTGGGGTGCTGGTGGTGACCCTGCCGTCGGGCGGGGAGTACCGCGAGGGCGGACGCCTCGATGACGCGCTGTCCAACTGGCTCGGGTATCCAGTGACGCTGGCCCTCGCCTCAACCTTCGGCGTCGCGACGTTTGAGAGCCCCGAGGACTTCGAGCGCGATGACTCGCCGGTGGTCTCCTGGGAGGGGCAGGGGGGCCGCTTCGTCGACGAGAGCGCGCTGCATCTCCTGACGTCGCACGAGATGGCGCAACTCTCGAGTGAGCGCCCCGACCTACAGTGGGACGTTCGTCGCTTCCGAGCGAACGTCGTGGTCGAGGACGACGGAGACGTTCTCGACGTTGTCGCGCACCAACGCGTTGGAATCGGCGTAGTCGAGATCGAAATCGAAAAGCCCTGTTCGAGGTGCGTGATGACCACGAGGCCGCAGCCCGGGGGCCTCGAACGCGAACTCGACGTGCTGCGCCACGTGACTCGCGCCCACGACGGCAGCGTCGGGACGCGCGCGCGAGTCCTCCGGCCCGGTGTCGTACGCGACGGCGACGAAGTGCGGCTCGTCGGTTGAGCGGTCGTCGTCCTCGCGAAGGGAACGTCGTACTCGTGCATCACACGGCGCCCCGTTAAAGTTCAGTCATGTCGAGAACGAAGGCGTGATGGCGCTGGCGGGAAAGGTGGCGTTGGTCACGGGTTCGACCAGCGGGATCGGCCTGGGGATAGCTCGGGCGCTGGCTCGTGAAGGGGCCGACGTCATGCTCAATGGATTTGGCGACGCCGCGCAGATCGAACGGCTCCGCGCGGAGATCACGATGGAGCACTCGGTGAGGGTGCACTACAACGGAGCGGACCTCTCGGACCCTTTGCAGGTCGCGGCGCTGGTGTCAACGACGCAGCGCGAACTCGGTGCCCTCGACGTGCTCGTGAACAACGCGGGAATCCAGTTCGTGTCGCCGATAGAGGACTTCCCCGACGAAAAGTGGCAGGCGATCATCGCACTCAATCTCTCGGCCACCTTCTACGCCATGAAGGCGGCGATTCCGATGATGAAGTCGAAGCGCTGGGGGCGGATCATCAACGTCGCCTCGGCACACGGCCTCGTGGCGAGTGCCAACAAGATCGCCTACGTCGCCGCCAAGCACGGAGTGGTCGGAGCGACGAAGGTTGCAGCGCTCGAAGTGGCGAACGACGGCGTCACCGTCAACGCCATCTGTCCAGGTTGGGTGCTGACGCCGTTGGTAGAACAGCAACTGAAGGATCGCGCGGCCGCGTCGGGTGGCGACGTGGCGAGTGAGGCAGTCAAACTGCTCGAAGAGAAGCAGCCCATGCTCTCCTTCACCTCGCCCGAAGCGATCGGCGAGATGGTGGTGTTTCTCTGCTCGGACGCCGCGGCGACCATTACCGGCTCGCCCCTTTCGATCGACGGGGGCTGGGTGGCCCAATAGGGCGAACCCCGCCGGCCAGTCGGGTCAAACTGCTTGACATCCCAAGCAGTTGATTGGTACAATTAGTGCTTGAGACGTCGCAGTATGTCGACGCTCGTGAGGAGCCCACCATGCCCACAGACAGCGCAAAAGGCGCAGGGAAAAAAGCCGCAGCGGAGTCCACTGACGAGCCCACTGCCGAGTCGAACGTGCAACACGAGCTCTTAGCGGCGCTCAAGCGGTCCCAGGAGGCGACCATCAAAGTCGTCAGCGCTTGGTCCGAGAGCGTCAAGAAACTCGCACCCACGTTGCCCGATATGCCCAAACTGCCGCACCTCGACTCCCTCCCGACGCCGGGCGAGTTGTCCGATCAGTTCTTCGCCTTCGCGAAGGAGATGATGGTCGCCGAGCAGGACTTCGTCCAACGGCTCCTCGACGTGCTTCCGGGTCACGACAAGAAGGCGGACTAAGGGCCGCTCCATCAGGGGTTACCATGCTCCCAGGATTCGCTTGACATATCTAGCGATTGGGGTGTAAAGTGTGCGGGTGACCGAAACCTCGATCACACTGTGAGAATAGGACCCCCCATGGTTGCTACCAAGACCAAGCCCACGACGGAGATTCCCGAGATCGCCGTGAAGGTGAGCGAGCAGATGATCAGCGCGCTCAAGCAGTACCAGCAGTTCTCCCTCGACGCCGTCCAGACCTGGGCCAAAGTGGCCGCATCGTTCCCGGTCGCCGAGTTCCCCACCATTCCTGGTGCCCCCGAAGTCCCGAGCACCGAGGCCCTAACGACCTTTGCCTTCGACTTCACGACCGAACTCCTGAACGCCCAGCGCGCTTTCGCGCTGGAACTCGTCAGCACGTTGGCCTAGGGGTTTCCCAGGGCTCGCAGAGGGTATCAATTACGATGCAGGACACGGACGAGCCCACGAGCACCACTGAAGAAGACCGTCGTCGGATGCTGGGCGGATTCATCCGCACGCAGCGACAGTTCGCGAATCTGTCGCTGCGCCAGCTTTCGTCGATGACCGAGATCTCCAATCCCTACCTCAGTCAGGTGGAGCGCGGTCTCCACGAGCCGTCCATTCGCGTCCTCAAGTCCATCGCCGACGCGCTCAACGTCTCGGCGGAGATTCTCTTCGAGCAGGCCGGTCTCATCACTGGCACGGGAAAGCTCGGCGACGAGGCGACCGAAAGCGCCATTCGCGCTGATCAACGCCTCAGTGAAGCTCAACGATTGGCACTATTGGCGGTGTATCGCAGCTACGTGGAGGCCAACCGCGACGAGGAGTGAGCACCGCCTCATTCGTCGCGAATCGTTCCTCCATGTTCCAGCACGGCGCTCGCGTCGCCAATGATTCGCCGCGGCAGTTCAGAAGGAGTCTTTCGCGCACGAGCGCCGCTGATTCGATGTTCGGTACCACCGCGCTGCTTGACATGCCAAGCAGCGCGTCACTACGCTGTCGCAAGACGCCGAGTGGCATCGCCCAATAGGAAGTGCGCCATGGCCCAAGAGCACAGTGAGAGCGAGTCGGCTACCAGCGCCGGAACGTCGCTCGCGGGCCAACTCCTGAGCGCGCTCCAACTAACCCAAGACGTGACCTTGCAGTTCGTCAGCGCCTGGTTCGACGGGGCGAGCGAAGTCGTCTCCAAGTTGACCGAAATGGCTGTCGCCCCAATCCCGCGTGCGGTCCCCTCGGCGAGCGAACTGCTCACGTTCGTTCAACAACTTCACACCACGCAACAGGATTTTTTCAATGAACTGGTTGTGAAGGCCGATCCGGTCTCGTTCATCGGGTCGCTCAAGGCGGCCCAGGTCGCGCTGCTCGCAAAACCGGCCGACGTGGCCGCCGCGACCTCACGCCTGGCCATCGGCCTCGATGCGGCGGTGCGCGCGACGCTCGAGTGCGCGACGGGTGGCTCGCCCGCGGCCCCGGTGTCGCCGTCGATGGAGGACTCGCGCTTCGCTGATCCGGCCTATGAGAAGAATCCGATCTACTTCCTCTTGGAGCAGGAGTACCTGCTCAGTTGCCAGTACGTCAACGAACTCTTAGACGCCGCGAACCTGCGTGGTGAGAGTGACACCAAAGCGCGCTTCGCCGCGAAGTTCATCCTGGACGCCCTGGCACCCACCAATACCCTGCTCGGGAATCCCGCTGCGTTGCGAGAAGCCTTCACCACTGGTGGCGAGAGCCTGGTGCGCGGGGCGAGGAACATGCTCCACGACGTCCAGCACAAGGGCGGTTGGCCGAGCCAAGTCGACACGTCCGGCTTCGAGTTGGGCGTCAACCTGGCGGCGACCCCGGGATCAGTGATCTTTCGCAACCAGCTCATCGAGCTCATCGAGTACGCGCCCCAGACCGATCGGGTGTACTCGGCCCCCCTGTTGTTCTGCCCGCCGTGGATCAACAAGTACTACGTGATGGACCTCTCGCCGGGCAAGAGCCTGATCGAGTGGGCGGTGCAGCGCGGGCACACCTGTTTCACCATCAGTTACCGCAACCCCGACTCCTCCATGCGCGACCTGGGCTTTGAGGACTACCTGCGCCTCGGCACCTTCGAGGCGCTGCGGGTGATCCGTGAGGTCACCCACGCCGGCGACGTCAACACCGTCTCGCTCTGCCTCGGCGGCACGATGAGCGCGATCGGCTTGGCTTATCAAGCCGCCGTGGGCGACAACTCGGTCAGATCCGCCACCTTTCTTAATACCGCGACTGACTTTTCGGCGCCCGGGGTACTGGGCCTGTTCACCGATGAGGCGACCATCGCGGGACTTGAGCAACAGATGTCGAAGGACGGGTTCTTAAAGGCGGACGAGATGAGCCACGTCTTTGACGCGCTGCGAGCCAATGACCTGATCTTTCAATACGTCGGCAACAACTGGCTCCAGGGAAAACAACCGCCGGCCTTCGACCTGTTGGCGTGGAACAGTGACGGGACGCGAATGCCCGCCAAGATGCACTCGGAGTACCTGCGCTCGTGTTACCTCAACAATCAATTCGCCAAGGGCGAGTTCGAGGTTGATGGGCATCGGCTCTACCCCAAGGACGTCAAACTCGACACTTACGTCGTCTCGGCGATCAACGATCACATCGTGCCGTGGAGGTCGGGCTATAAGACCGCGACGATCTTCTCGGGTCAGAATCGCTTCATCCTCTCGAGCGCCGGTCACATCGCCGGCGTGGTGAACCCGCCCGGACCCAAGCCCCGCTACTGGACGAACGACGAACACCCCGATGACCCCGAGGTCTGGAAGAACGACGCGAAGCTCGTGCACGACACGTGGTGGAACGACTGGGCCGAGTGGATCAATGAGCGCGGGGGCGAACAGGTCGCGGCCCCCGGTCAACTCGGCAGCGAGACGTACCCGGTCTTAGAAGCGGCCCCCGGCTCCTACGTTCGAGTGCGCGCGTGAGTGTTCCCACCCAGGCGAGAGAGGAACTCTCGCTGCGCGTCAAAGGCCACCAGGTTCACGTGCGTGTCGAGGGTGTGGGAGAACCACTTCTCCTCATCAACGGACTGACGAGACCCGTCGATAGCTGGGACCTCTTCGTGGCGGCGCTCGGTGAGCGAACGGTGATCAGTTTTGACGCGCCCGGCGTCGGGGACAGCCCGGCGCCCTTTCTGCCACTCTCGATCGTCCAGCTGGCGGACCTCGCCGCGGCGTTGCTGAGCACCCTTGGTGTCGACACCGCCGACGTGCTCGGATACTCCCACGGCGGCGCCGTCGCGCAGCAGTTCGCCGCGAGCCATGCTGAGGGACTTCGTCGACTCATTCTGGTGGCGACCTCTTGCGGCGTCGGATCAACGCTCCCGGTGTCAGACCCGCGAGACAGCGTCGCCTTGGTCGTGCGGGGAATGGTGAAGGCGAACGCCCTTTCGACGCTCTGGCGCACGGTCGCGTTCTCGACGTGGTCGAGCATCCCCTTCCTTGGTGCGATTGACGCACCGACGTTGATCGTGTGTGGCCGCGACGACAACGTCACGCCAGCGGCGAACAGTCGACTGCTGGCGGGGCGAATTCCCGACGCCACGCTGATTGAACTCCCCGAAGGTCACGATCTCCAACAGCCCGGAGCCGCGGAGCGACTGGCGCAGGTCGTCGAGACGTTCCTCGAGCGCGAGCCCAATCGCGTCAGCGAGCACCCGACGCTCTGAACGGGAGCGTGACGTCTCTCCTCGTTGCCGTCTTCACTCGTCTTCGCGTGGCTGCCCAGAGACCTCAGCGATGCTCATCTCATCGGATCGATCGTGGCGACAACTCGCGAAGTGGGCATTGCTTGACACCCTCATCGTGTCTATGGTTGCGCCAAAGGGGTGATCGTTATGAACGAAGAGAAAGTGGCCGTCGTGACCGGCGGCACGCGAGGCATCGGTC
>Ga0302202_10000677_pt1 | contig 44296 bp, 39 predicted proteins | sample II_Bog_N3_3_FD_194579 | JGI IMG/M metagenome (GOLD analysis project Ga0302202, IMG submission 194579) | Peat permafrost microbial communities from Stordalen Mire near Abisko, Sweden - II_Bog_N3_3 | ecosystem: Environmental > Terrestrial > Soil > Wetlands > Peat | place: Sweden: Abisko...
CTCGAACAACCCGTTGCAGATGGGGAGCGTCGCTCCGAACTGATCAGAATTTTGGATGAGCAATTGATTCCGTTCTTGGACTATTCGGGCGCTGTTGAAGAGCTTCGCGGCACGACGGGTCGATTCATTGTTTCGGCGTCAGGAATCCGACGCCCGGTAGTCTCCCTCTTCCCTCGCAGATAGCGGTCCCATTGTGTTGACTTGCCCCGTAAAGTCCAGAACGGGAACTTGCAGCATGAGCTGGCCTTAAATTGATTGACGGAAACTCATGGGTTGGGAGAGCCGCGATCAGCGGAAGCAGATACCTGGGGATTCAAGGATGGCAACTGACTCCTGAGAATTCGCTTTGGCGTGGCTTGTGAATTCGTGCAAAATCCAATGCCATGGATTTGGCATCCCCTTAGTCGTGGTGTCGGGTAACGATCGTTCACGAGACACTCTCGAACGCGCGGCTTGCTCCGCGCCGTGACGTTAGCCTCGGTGTAATGGTTGCCGTGTACGCGCCTATGTAGCGCTTTCCCCTGTTTCTGATACAGTCTGGGCATGCGGGTGGGTTACGGGCGGGTATCGACAAGGGATCAGCACGTTGAGGGGCAGCGGGACGCGCTCGAGGCGGCGGGGTGCGAGGTCGTGTTCGTGGACTCCGCGTCGGGCAAGCTCGCTTCCCGGCCGGGGTTGGAGAAGGCGCTCCTGTCGGCGAACCGGGTTGGCGATCAGTTGGTGGTGACGAAGCTTGATCGGCTGGGCCGCTCGCTGGAGAACCTGATCGACCTGTCTAAGCGACTGCAGGACGCCGGTGTTGATCTGGTGGTTCTGGATCAGGGTATCGACACGTCGACGCCGTTGGGGACGATGTTCTTTCAGATTCTGGGTTCGATTGCGGAGTTTGAGCATGCGCTGATGGCCGAGCGTACCCGGGATGGGTTGGCAGCGGCCCGGGCGCGCGGGCGCACGGGAGGTCAGAAACCGAAGTTGGGTTCCCGGCAGGTGAAACTCGCCCGTCAGATGTACGAGGAGACAGGTCCAGACGGTAAACGTGCCCACACGGTGGCGCAGATCGCGGCGGAATTCAAAGTGAGCCGGCCCACCATTTACCGCTACCTCAGCGCACAGGACAAGGTGTAGCGATGGCGCGGCGTGCACTGTTAACTCCGCTCGAGCGCGCCGAGATTCTGGGTCTGCCCGAGGATCTGGACGGGATCGCGGCGCTGTGCAAAATCGATGAGGCGGATATGTCGCTGATCCGGCAGCGGCGTGGGGACGCGAACCGGTTGGGTTTCGCTGTTCATCTGTTCCTGTTCCTGCTACGCGGCCCCGGCATCGCACTCGGCGCCGACACCACCGTGCCGGTAGCGGTCATCGCGCAGTTGGCGTCAAATCTCGCAGTGAGCCCTGACGTGTGGGGTGAGTACGGCAACCGGGAGGAAACCCGGCAAGAACATGCACGTGAGGCGCGCGCATACCTGGGACTGACAGGGTTCGGGATGGGTGATTTCCGACACGTCGTTGAAGAGATCGAATCGGTCGCGCGGCAGACCGACCGGGGTCGGGTTCTCGTCGAGACGGCGATCGCGTCTCTTCGGCGCAACGCGGTCGCGTTGCCGGCTATCGAGGTGATCGAGAAGGCGTGCGCGGAGGGTCTTACCCGCGCGACCCGTCACGTGCACACCATCTTGAGCGGGCCTCTGGACGACGGGCAACGTGCACGGCTCGACGGGTTACTGAACCGGCGTTCGGATAGCGCTCTTACACAGATCGGTTGGCTGCGGCAGGCACCGGCCCGTCCGAACGCGCGTTCGATGCTGGAGCATGTCGAGCGTCTCACTGCGTGGCGCGCACTGGATCTGCCGTGGCCGACCGCGCGGCTTGTTCACCGGAACCGGCTGCTGAAGCTTGCTCGTGAGGGCGCGTCGATGACCAGCGCCGATCTGGCAAAGTTCGAACCCCGCCGCCGGTACGCGACGCTGTTCGCGATGGCCGTCGAGGGGATGGCCACCGTCACCGACGAGATCATCGACTTGCACGACCGGATCATCGGCCGGCTGCTGCGGGCAGCGAAGAACCGGCACGACGCCTCCACGCTCGCCTCCCGCACAAACGTCACCGCACTGATGCGAACCTATTCGCAACTAGGCGAGGCGCTGCTGAAAGCTCGAGAGACCGGAGAGGAACCTTTCTCGGTCATCGAGAAGGTGATCGGGTGGGACACATTGGCCCAAAGCACGGCAGCGGCGAAGGAACTCACCCAGCCCGCGGCCGCGGATTCGCTCGCACTGGTCAGCGCCCAGTTCACCACCGTGCGCCGCTACTCGCCCGAGTTCCTTGCGGTCCTTGACTTGCACGCCGCACCGGCAGCAGTCGATCTGCTCGCAGCTGTCGAGATTCTCCGGCAACTGAATACGGCCGGTATCCGGAAGATTCCAGACACTGCACCGAGATCCTTCGTCCGGGCCCGCTGGAAACCGCTGGTCTTCACCGACCAAGGGATCGATCGGGGGTTTTACGAATTCTGTGTCCTGACAGAGCTCCGCAATGCGCTTCGCTCCGGAGACATGTGGGTACGCGGCTCGCGACAATTTCGTGACTTCGACGAATACCTCCTCGAACCTCGGGACTACACCACCCTGAAAAGTGCGCAGCAGCTGCCGATCGTGACAACCGACGGGAACCCTGCCTACCTGAACGCCAGGCTCGAACTCCTCACCCAGCGCCTCGCCGAGATCGAACAGCTCGCCACCGACGGCAAGCTTCCGGGCGTTACGATCACTTCCGCCGGTTTGAAGATCACGCCATTGGAGACGATCGTGCCGATCCAAGCGCAGCCGTTGATCGACGCGGCCAGCGGCATGTTCCCCCGAATCCGGATCACGGATCTGCTGATGGAAGTAGATGCCTGGACCGGGTTCAGCCGGCACTTCACCAATCTCAAGACCGGGCAGCCTTCAAAAGACCAGCAGTTGCTGCTAACCGCGATTCTCGCCGACGGCATCAACCTCGGCCTGATGAAAATGTCTGAAGCTTGCCAGGGCGTCAGCTACGCCCAACTCGACCGGCACCAAGCCGCCCACATCCGCGAAGAAACGTACAGTGCCGCCCTCGCCGAAATCGTCAACGCCCAACATCGGCACCCCTTCGCCGTCCACTTCGGCGACGGCACGACCTCATCCTCGGACGGGCAACGCTTCCGCGCCGGCGGCCGGGCAGAATCCAGCGGCCACGTGAACCCGAAATACGGCAACGACCCCGGCCGGCTCGTCTACACCCACATCAGCGACCAATACTCGCCCTTCCACAGCCACCTCGTCAACGTCGGTGACCGCGACGCGACATGGGTCCTCGACGGACTGCTGTACCACGAAAGCGAACTAGAAATTCGGGAGCACTACACCGACACCGCAGGTTTCACCGATCACCTCTTCGCCCTAATGCAACTCCTCGGCTACCGCTTCGCACCCCGCATCCGAAACGTCGGCGAAACCCGCCTCTACACGCCCACCCGCACTCACGGCCTCACCACCCTCGCACCGCTGATCGGCGGCCCGATCAATACCGCCACGATCAGCCAGCACTGGGACGAGATCCTCCGCCTCGCCGCATCGATCAAAACCGGCACCGTCACCGCGTCACTAATGATGCGAAAACTCGGCGCCTACCCCCGCCAAAACGGACTCGCCACCGCCCTCCGAGAACTCGGACGAATCGAACGGACCCTCTTCCTCCTCGACTGGCTACAAAACCCCGAACTACGCCGCACCGTCACCGCAGGCCTGAACAAAGGCGAAGCACGAAACACCCTCGCCCGGGCCGTGTTCTTCAACCGACTCGGCGAAATCCGCGACCGCTCGTTCGAACAACAGCGCTACCGCGCCTCAGGACTGAACCTGCTCACCGCCGCGATCGTGCTCTGGAACACCGTCTACCTCGACCGCGCCATCACAACCCTGGACACCACCCAAGCCCCGCCAGCACCCGAGCTGCTGCAATACCTCTCACCGCTGAGCTGGGAACACATCAACCTCACCGGCAACTACACCTGGCCCCGCACCACCCACAAACCCGGCCGCTACCGACCCCTCCGACACCCCAGCAACCCTTAGCGTCGGATATTTCACGAATTCACAAGCCACCCCTGATATGAGTTGCCTGAGCCGCTGCTTGCTGTATTGCGGAAGGACCTGGGGGCGCGACCACACGATTGCGTGTAATGGGTGTAAGTACTATGCTCATTACACTATCGCACGCTACAAGAGGGAAACGAAATGGCAAACGAGCAATTGGAGTATTCGGTATTTGTTTCTGAGGGTCCGGTTCGGGCCGGTGAGCAGAGGATGCCCGATGGAAGTCGATTGTTTTGGAACCCGCTCAGCAGTGTCTTGGTGACCGGAAAGGACACGGCGCTGCTGGTGGATCCACCATTCACGACAAACCAGATTCAGGCGGTGGGTGATTGGATCGAGCAGTCCGGCAAGACCCTGACTCACATTTATGCCACGCATGGTCACGGTGATCATTGGTTCGGTGCGCCGGCCCTGATCGAGCGGTTCCCGACGGCGACCCTGTACGCCACGATCGGAACCATCGAGCTTATGCGCAGCCAGGCGACGGTCGGGCGTGCGCAACTGTGGGATCTCATTTTCCCCGGTCAGATTCCAGCGACTCCTGTGGATGCTGTTCCCGTTGCGCCGGACGGATTCACCATCGAGGGTCACGAGCTACGCCCCATTGAACTTGGCCACACCGACACAGAGAACACCACCGCGCTGTTTGTTCCCTCCCTCGGCCTGCTTATTGGCGGCGACTCTGTCTACAACGGCGTGAATCAATATTTGAGCGAGGGAAGCGACGGAGGGTTCGAGAAATGGGTCGACGCACTCGATGTGATCGAGGCACTCAATCCACGCATCGTGGTTGCCGGGCACAAGAACCGAGACCTCCCCGACTCCCCCGCGATCATCGACGAGACACGTCGCTACCTCAAGGACGTCATCGAACTTCGCGACACCTCGAACAGCGCCCAGGAGTTCTTCGACGAGATGACTGCCCGGCATCCACACCACCTCAATAAGAGCCCACTCTGGTATGGGGCTCTCGGCTTGTTCGCGAACGCCAGAGAGAAGACGGCGTGATATGACGACTGCCCCACCCATCGTCGATCGGTACGGTGCCCGGACAGCGCCCGACGCACTGCAGCTCGTGCAATCGCTGGCCAACACCATCAGCGTCGGATCCGAGCCCGACCTGCTGGATGATCTTCCTGCCGCCAGGGCGTGGGCGAACCAGCTTTGGCCGGTCCTCGACCGTAGGCAAGGCAAGGGCTGGGGTGAGGAGACCCTCAACGTTGGTGACCTGGCCACCCTCCGGGAACTGCGCACCGCAGTTCGGGCAGCCCTGGGCACTTCGGGACCTCGCAGCACCGCACTCAGCGGAGATTCCGACGCAACCCGGTTCGATATTGCGACCGTGCTGCGGACCACCGAACGGGGAGTCACCGTGCTACCTGAAGGGAACGCCGGCCAACGACTTGCTGGCGCGGTGGTCATCGCCCTTTGGGAGTCCCAGCTAACCGGAAAGGCGCGTCAACTGAAATTGTGCCGAAACCCCCGTTGCCAAATCGCGTTCTACGACGCCTCCCGCAACCAGAGCGGGACCTGGCATTCCGGGGCACGCTGCGGCAACGCATCCAGAGTCCACACCTATCGCGCACTCAAAGCATCAAGCTGACGACGTCGACTCGACCAGAAGACGTATCGACAGGCTCGCCCGTCGCGAAGACAGTGGCCCTGCGCCGAGAACACGCGGGGCCACCCCGCATTTTCGGGTCGACGCCCGGATCAAGCTCGCGCTTCGATCCGGGGCCGAGCAGTCGTCACCCGCGCCGCTTCGCGACCGATCGCACGTGGTAGTCGCGCACGTCGTCGCCGGACAGGCTGAACAGGATGCCGACGTCGAGACCGAGGCCGAGTGTCCAGAGCACGGTCGCGAGTTCGTCAGTGCGATGGCCAAGCCGGAGCGCAGCGGCGATCGCGACAACGCTCAGCGACATCGCGATAATGCGAGCAAGCGGGTATCCGATGAACGTGCGACGGATGATCTCGAGGTACCCGAGGGCGGCTACCGCGACCGCAGCAAGCTCCAGCCATCGGACCGGCGTGGATGGCACCGCCACGACCGCGAGAACGGACAGGAGGGCTGCAACCACCCGCAGCAGCATCAGCACGAGGCTCGTGTAGAGCGCGAGTGGACGCTTGCCCTGGTTGGATGCCGCGGTGTCTCGCACGACGGCGAGCACCGAGCGGGCCGCCGCTTCAAGGTCGGCCGCGCCGAGAATTGACCCGGCCGCGGACGCGGCGCTGCGCGCCACCTTCACCCTGACCTTCGTGAGGTCGACCACGGGAAGGTTCCCGTCGGTTTGGATCGCGTCTCCGCCACCGTTGTGGGAGTGGTACCCGGAGGAGAAGTGCTGGAGAACGGTCTTCGTGGCGGCCGGATTGCCGGTGAGAAGTGTTTCGACAACGTGATCCCGTTCGACGTCCGTGTCGTCCGCGACCTTGTGGGTCACCTGCAGGGTGAAGTCGGAGAGGCCGACCTTGCGATCGAAGGTTCCGGCGGCCACCCAGTCGACCGGCGTGCCGCCCGGCAGTCGCCAGCCCGGCGGGGTCGCCCAGAACCTGACGTGGTGTCGCTGTGCCGGGCTGTCAGCGACCTCCTGCTCGAAGGCGAAGTCCTGGATGCGGTTGAACAGGTAAAGGTTGCTGACCGGCGCGGTCGGATACGGTCGTCGCGTCAGCGTCGAGGCGACGATTCGCAGGCCGCTTCGGAATCCGAGTTGGTCGGCGAGCTGCCATCCGGCCGTTGCCATCGAAAAGCGAACCTGCTTTTCGTTTCCGAGCAGGGCGATGTTCACCGGGTCACCGAGTACTCCCTCGTTGATTCGCGTCCGGCCGATGAAGTAGTTGGGAACGTAAATGTGCGCGAGGATCGTCTGCACCCGCGGCAGCAGCAGGTAGGCGACCAGCACCCACAGCACAAGGGTCAGCCACCAGTCGTGCAGCCCCCCGATGACGATCTGGTGCACCGTCAGGTAGGCGAGCCATCCGGCCGCAACGGCACCGAGAAAGAAGAAGATCCGGTCGACCGCGAGAAGGGCACCCACCGGTAGGCGAATGCGGCCACCAGACCTAGCGGGCACGACCATTGGTCCCGTCGTGCGAGAACGTGGCCCTGTGGATGCTCACCACTGAACTCTACGTGTGCGCGAGCTCAGCTGAGACGTGATGCGGCAGCGACGCGGATTGCTTCGGCAATCTGGTCGAGGCTGGCATTGCGCAGGCTCCATTGTTGCCAGTAAAGGGTGACGTCGTTGTGGCTTCCTGGATCGAATTCGACGACGTCACCCGCGTCCAGCCATTCGCTGGCCTGCTGGTCGGGCAGCATTCCCCAGCCCAGCCCGAGGCGAACTGCCTCGCCGAACTCGACGGAACCGGGCACGTAGTGCCGTGGCGGAGAGACCCGGCCGCGGCCACGCGAGCGCAGGTACCGGTCCTGTAGCTGGTCTTTTCGGTCGAAGACGACGACGGGGGCGGCCGAGAGTGCTGCGATCGTCACGCCAGCGCCGAACCAGGTGGATGCGAATTTCCGATTCGCGAGTGCGCGATAGCGCATTGTCCCGAGCCGCTCCACCGTGCATCCCTGCACGGGACGCGAGTCCGTCGTGATGGCGGCCATGACTGCGCCTGAACGTAACAGTTCGGCGGAGTGATCCTGGTCCTCTCGATGCAGGTCGAAGGTCACGGTTGGTGGGATGCTCGCGAGAGCGGGAAGTACCCACGTTGACAGCGAATCGCTGTTGACCGCCAGGGGGATCATGGTGGGCGCGTTGGCTTCAGTGTCGGATGGATCTGCCGAACGCACGAGAGCGTCGATCTGCCGTGCAAGTCTCACATATGCCTGGCCGGCCCCGGTCGGTTCCGTCGGCTTTGTGCGACGGACGAGTACATGGCCGGCGGAGATTTCTAATGCTTTGATCCGCTGGCTGACGGCGGACGGGGTCAGGTGCAGTGCCGTTGCCGCACCCTCGAACGATCCCTCATCGATCGTGGCGAGAAGCGCTCTGAGCTGCGCCAGATCTGGTTCCATAGTAAGAAATGCTAATGCAGGTGAAGTTTCTGTAGTTGGTCTAACCACCGCTGAGGCTCATACCGTCGAGGTATGAGTTCACACGCACTGGTTTCTGGTCTGGCGGGGCTGGGCTTCGGGCTCTCGCTCATCATCGCGATCGGCGCGCAGAATGCTTTCGTTCTGCGGCAGGGCCTGCGTCGGGAGCACGTGCTGGCGGTCGTTGTCGTTTGCGCTGCGTCGGACGCGGCCCTCATCGCGGTTGGCGTCGGAGGCCTCGGTGCGCTGCTACAGCTCGTGCCGTGGTTGCTGGTGGCCGTGCGGATCGGCGGGGCACTATTCCTGCTCACCTACGGTGCGCTTGCTGCCCAGCGCGCCATCCGTCCGGCCGCGCTCTCTACCGAAACCTCGGGCCAGTCGACGCCACTCCTTGCGACTGTAGCGACCTGCGTCGCCCTCACCTGGTTGAACCCGCACGTGTACCTGGACACTGTCGTGCTGCTCGGCTCCGTCGCTGCGACACACGGTGCCGATCGGTGGTGGTTCGGACTCGGCGCCGCACTCGGCAGCATCCTCTGGTTCTCGATACTCGGCTACGGTGCCCGCCTGCTCCGCCCAGTCTTCGCACGCCCGACCGCATGGCGCGTACTCGACCTGCTCGTTGCAATCGTCATGGTCGGGCTCGCGGTCAGTCTTCTGATCGGGCTGGCGCACGAATGAGGCATGGTGGTCCAGCAATGGTGCCGGTTCGCTATGTGTCGACTGGAGCGCACGCCGGATGCCGTTTCGAAAATGTTATGGAGGTGACTAGCCAAGTCGGCGATCGGGGATTATGTTTTAGCTTGCAACGAATAAGTTTTACATTGCAACTAAATCGGCACGAAGTGGTGTTCGGCCCCTGTGGGCGCCCATTTCGATTACAAGGAGGTAATTGATGCGAAAAAAGCACATAGTCGCCGCGGCAATCTTGCTCGTCGCTTCGCTCACGCTTGCTGCGTGCAGTAGCAGTGGGAGCAGCAGCACGAGCGCCGGCGCAATCAACACCGGCAAGATCGACGGCAAAGGCAGGACGCTGAAGGTCTGGTGGTACGACGCAGCGAACTCTGCCACATCCCTCGCCTGGACAGCCGCGATCAAAGAATTCGAGAAGGAGACCGGGGCGAAGGTCGACTTCCAGCTCAAGAGCTTTGAACAGCTGCGTACGACCGCGAGCCAGGTGCTCAACTCAAGCGCCGCTCCTGATGTGCTCGAGTACAACAAGGGAAACGCAACAGCCGGCCTGCTTTCGAGCGAAGGGCTTCTGACCAACATGGATGCCGCGGTCAAGGCGTATGGCTGGAACAAACTGCTGTCACCGTCAGTCGCAACTACCGCGCGCTACAACGCCAAAGGCCAGATGGGTTCCGGTCACTACTACGGAGTACCGACCTACGGCGAGTACACGATGGTCTACTACAACAAAGACGAGTTCAAGAAGTACGGAATCTCCGTACCGACGACTTTCTCGGAGTTCGTTTCCGATCTGGCCAAATTCAAGGCGAAAGGCGTCACGCCACTCGCAGAAGCGGGCGCCGAGTACCCAATCCAGCAGCTGATGTACCAGCTGGCGCTGAGCAAAGCGAACCGCGCGTGGGTGGACAGTTACGAGGAATACACGACCCCGATGAACTTCCACGACGCCGAATGGACCTACGCGGCGAACACCATCAAGGACTGGGCCGACAAGGGGTACTTCAGCAAGGATGACGTATCCCTCAAAGCACAGGACATGGAGGACTCCTTCATCGCGGGCACCAACCCCATCATGGCGTCGGGGAGCTGGTGGTACGGAACCATCGAGAGCACCGCGAAGTTCCAGTGGGGTTCGTTCCTTTTCCCGGGATCGACACTGTCGATGGGATCGGGCGGAAACAACTGGTCGGTGCCGGCGAATTCGAAAAACAAGGATCTCGCGTACAAGTTCATCGATATCACCCTGCAGAAGCCCAGCCAGGACATCCAGGGCAATAACGGAGGACTTCCGGTGAACACGGATCCGAGCAAGATCACCGATCCGAAGAGCAAGGAACTGCTTGCCAACTTCAATGTGCTGAACAAGCGCGATGGGCTCTCGTACTACCCTGACTGGCCCACCGCGAACTTCTACGACCAGCTGGTCGCAGCATGCCAGACCCTTGTCAACGGGACGCAAACCCCGGACCAGGTGTTGACCACACTGCAGACCCAGTACGACGCTGGCGTGAAGGCGATCACCGGCAAATAGCCGCGATCACCGGCAAATAGCCGATCGAAGTGGTGCGGTCCCGGTCGCGTGGGCCGGGGCCGCACCAACTCCTGGTTCTCTCAACGTCTCTCACGGGAAGGTCACATCGAAGTGGCAGTCAACTCCATCGGCCTTGCGCAAAAGCGAATCAGGGCTAACCCCGCTCCGCGCAAACTCGCAACCGACCAAGGCCTCATTCCCGAGGGAAGCAAGGGCAGCCGGGCTGGATTCTGGCTCTACCTGATCCCCGGGCTCGCGCTGCTCACACTCGTCATCCTCATCCCACTCGTGTGGAACATCTACCTGAGCTTCACCGAGTGGCGAGGGGTCGGCTCGCCCATCTTCATCGGTCTTCAGAATTGGATCGAACTCTCCCAAGACGGTGAATTCTGGACATCCTTCGGAGTGAGCCTTGCCCTGATAGTGGCCATGGTCGTGATACCGACGCTGATCGGGTTGGTTCTCGCCGCCATGCTCTTCGATGTGATTGGCCGAAAATTCGGAGGCAAAGTCGCGAGCTTTCTGCGCGCGACCTACTATCTTCCCCAGCTCCTGCCAGTCGTCGTGGCATCGATCCTTGTCGGCTGGATCCTTCGCCCACAGGATGGCGCACTGAACACAATCCTTCGTGAGATCGGCTTGGGGTCCCTGCAGGGCGACTGGTTAGGCAGCCCGACGACCGCCCTGCCGAGCATCATGGCAGTGCTCGTCTGGGTTCAGCTCGGCTACCCGGTAGTCATTTTCATGGCTGCGTTGCAACGCGTAGATCCCGAACTCTACGAAGCAGCGGAGATCGACGGGGCGAACTGGTTTCAGAGGTTCCGATCAATTACCGTGCACATCATCCGACCCGAAATCTACGTCGTGACGCTAACGAGCACGATCGCGGCGCTCAAGGTTTTTGGTCCCGTCTATACCCTCACCAAGGGTGGGCCGGGCACAGCAACTCTTGTGCCGAGTTACTACTCGTACACCGAGTACTTCCAGACCGATCAGGTCGGCTACGGTGCCGCGATCTCGACGGCTCTCATGGTCGTCATCGTCATTGTCGCAGGGGTCTTCCTCCGAGCCCAGAACCGCTCGGAGCGATTGGAGCGTGAATTCTGATGGCCACTCCGGACCTCAGCCTCACTCGCACACCGGTGCGAACCATCCGGCGTCGCCGCCGGCCGCAGACCCCCGCGCAATGGATCATCCTTATTCTCGCGATACTCATCGCGATCGTGATCGTTGCACCATTCCTTCTCGTTCTGATCAACTCCTTCAAATCCCCAGCAGATTACGGCGCCAACGGACCACTCGCGCTGCCGACGCACATCTACCTCAGCGGACTCGAGTCGTTCTGGAATGACGTGAACTTCCCGCAAAAGCTCTGGAATAGCATCCTGATCAGCGGCCTGGTCGCCGTTTTCGGCGTCGCCATCTCCGTGCTGAACTCATTCGCGCTCGGCGTTGGCCGGATCAAGGGGCGAATCTGGATCGTCGTGCTCTTCCTGCTGGCCAACATGCTGCCTCAGGAAGCCATGATCTACCCGCTCTATTACATGTTCAAGCAGATTGGTCTCTACGACAATGTCTGGGCGGTCATCATCATTCTCACCGTGATCGAGAGTGCGTTCGGTACCTATTTGTTGTCGTCCGTATTCAGTACGTTTCCGCCTGCGGTGCTTGAAGCAGCGGCACTGGATGGCGCGAGTCGCTGGCAGATTCTCACTCGGATCATCATCCCGATCAGTCGCCCAACCCTCTCGGTTCTGCTCGTTTTCTTTTTCATCTGGAGCTGGAACGAGTTCTTGATTCCGCTCGTGTTCCTGGTGAGCAACGACAACCAGACTGTTCCGCTGGCCGTTGCGACACTCACCGGAGAGAAGATCCAGGACGTCACAACCACAAGCGCCTCAGCGCTGCTTGGGCTGCTGCCGACCTTGATCTTCTTCCTCATCTTTCAGCGGACACTCACCAAAGGCATCACGGCTGGCGCAGTCAAATGACGAGGGCAGTGACGGGAAGCGTCGATGTGCGCAAGGCCGCGAGCCACGAGGGAAAGTTGTCGTTCTATGAAGTTCAGTGATGGTTTCTGGCAGATGCGTCCCGGCGTTCAGGCCCTCTATGGCCAGCACGCCTATGACATCTGGTCTGACGAGCACGGCCTCACCGCCTATGCACCCACGAAACGAGTGCGCAGCCGTGGGGATGTCCTCAATGGCTCAATGCTCACAGTGTCGTTGTCGAGCCCCCTCGAAGGCATCATCAGAGTTCGAATTGACCACCTCCAGGGTGGCGAGAATGAGATCGGATTTCCGCTTCCCGGCGCCGAATCCGGCATTGGAAAGGTCGAACTTTCAGAGGACAGCGGGACGCTGACCAGCGGAAGCCTGGTCGCCACCGTCACCAAGGCCGAACACTGGAGCTTAACTTTTGGCACCGCACAATCGCAGCTGACCGCTAGCGGCGCAAAATCCATGGCCTTGATGCAGGAGAACGGGCGAAGCTTCATCCAACAGCAGCTCGACCTCGGCATCGGAGAGCTTGTCTACGGTCTTGGTGAAAGGTTTGGCGCCTTCGTGAAGAACGGCCAGTCAATCGACATCTGGAATGAGGATGGAGGCACGAGCAGCGACCAGGCGTATAAGAATGTCCCGTTCTACGTAACCAACCGTGGCTACGGCGTGCTGGTCAATAACCCTGGGCGGGTTTCATTCGAAATCGGCTCAGAGGCGGTCGAACGAGTGGGCTTCTCGGTCGAGGGAGAGAGCATCGAATACCTGGTGATCTACGGCCCATCGCAAAAGCAAATACTGGACCGGTACACCCGACTCACCGGCCGGCCGGCGCTGGTGCCGACGTGGTCTTTTGGACTCTGGTTGACGACTTCGTTCACGACAAGCTACGACGAGGCGACCGTCACGAGCTTCATTGACGGAATGGCCGCGCGCGACCTTCCGCTCAGCGTGTTTCACTTCGACTGCTTCTGGATGCGCGAATTCAATCTCATCGATCTCGAATGGGATCCGCGAACCTTCCCCGACCCGAAGGGAATGCTGGAGCGACTCCACGACAAAGGCCTGCACATCTGCGTGTGGATAAACCCCTACGTCGCCCAGCGATCACCACTGTTTGCCGAGGGCAAGGCGGGGGGTTATCTACTCAAGAAGCCGAACGGGGATGTCTGGCAGTGGGATATGTGGCAGCCAGGGATGGCGTTGATCGACTTCACCAACCCATCGGCTGTGGCTTGGTTCCAGGACAAGCTCCGCGCGCTACTCGATCTCGGTGTCGATAGTTTCAAGACGGATTTCGGCGAGCGCATCCCTGTTGACGTCGCCTACTTCGATGGGTCCCAACCCGCTCGAATGCACAACTTCTATACGGAGCTGTACAACCGAACGGTCTTTGAGGTGCTGGAAGAGTATCGAGGACAGGGTGAGGCCGTCCTGTTTGCCCGATCTGCCACGGTTGGTGGCCAGGCCATGCCGGTCCATTGGGGCGGCGACAGTACCTCCAGCTTCTCGTCGATGGCCGAAACCCTGCGCGGCGGGCTCTCCCTCGCGTACGGAGGGTTCGGATTCTGGAGCCATGACATTGGCGGCTTCGAAGGGACACCCGATGCCGCAGTCTTCAAACGCTGGCTCGCGTTCGGCCTGCTGTCGTCGCACAGCAGACTCCACGGAAGTGGCTCATACCGGGTGCCGTGGAACTTCGACGAGGAGGCTGTTGACGTCGCGCGCGCGTTCATCAAGCTGAAGCTGCGACTAATGCCCTACCTGTACGCCGCAGCAATCGCTGCCCATGAGCACGGGACGCCGATGATTCGCCCGATGGCCATGGAGTTCGAGTCCGACTGCAATGTCGCCCATTTGGATACCCAATACATGCTGGGCGACAGCCTGCTCGTTGCACCGGTATTCACCGCCGACGGATCCGTTGACTTTTACCTACCTGCGGGAATCTGGACTAACTACTTCACCGGCGAGCGGGTAACCGGCCCGACGTGGAGGTCAGAGGCACACGGATTCGAGACGCTGCCGCTGTATGTCCGCGAAGGAACGATATTGCCCATCGGGAGCCGAGACGACACACCCGACTACGACTACCTGGATGACCTGACCCTGGAGGTTTACCCCGGCAACAATCAGTCAGCCAGGACGGTTCACAACCCGTCGACGGGAGTCGCTGTTCAGTTCACCCTCGAGCGTGAGAATGGCTCGGCCCGCGTCATTGCGTCCGACGGGTCAACGGGTTGGTCAGCCCGCCTCCGCGGCTCGGTGAACGTTCGGCCTGACTCACTGGGCATCGCGCATCTGGCCGAACAGTGACCACACAGTGAAGACTGGCTACTCCCCCGGTCGAGCGGGACATAGCCGTTAGGCTCGGTGCGTGTACGACGAGAATGTTGCGGCAGTGGCCAGTTGGCCCGACCTGCACGAGGCGCAACGCAATATTCTCGTCGACCTGCTCGTGCACGGAACCCGGTCGCGGGCCGGGCTCGCCAGGCGCACCGGTCTCTCCCGGGCGACGGTCACGCGCTTGACGAGGCGACTCATCGACCTTGGGTTGGTTTCAGAAGGCGACACCAAGCCGCTTGTCGGACGAGGTCGCCCGCTGGAAATGCTGGTACTTCGCCCGGAGGCAGCGCATTTCGTCGGTTTCAAGCTCACGGGGGACGTCGCCTACGTGGCGCTGACCGATCTCAGCGCATCGGTATTGCACACCGAGGAGCATCCGATTGTGTCACGCGACGTTGATTCGGTCGTTGGCCTCATGGCGTCGGTGGTGAAACGATTGAGCGCCGAGTTTTTTCGGGTTTCCGCTGTCGGCGTTTGTTTGGCTGGCGACGTTCAGTTCTCCAATGGCCGGGCCCTGATCGTGGAGTCAGAGTTCCTCGGATGGGATGAGGTCCCGTTGGTCGAGCTCGTGGAACACGCCACAGGACTCCCCACGAGCATCGCCAACGACGTCCAGTCACTGACCGCCGCGCACCATTGGTTCGGTGCCGGGGTCGGGTTGAGGTCAATGGCGCTTATCGGTTTCGGCGCGGGAATCGGATGTGGCCTCGTCATCGCAGACTCGCTGGTCGAGGGCGCCCGCGGCCATCCCGGCAGGATCGGTCACATTTCCGTGGATAACACAGGCCCCCTCTGCGATAAAGGTCACCGCGGCTGTGTGGCCTCCTACGTCACGACCACCTCCATTGTGGCCAACTCCGGCATTGCCAACGCAACTTACGAGCAGGTCGTGGAGCTCGCCCGAGCCGGTGACGCCAACTGCACAGCCGCATTTCACCTTGCCGGAAGAGCGCTTGGAGTCGCAATTGCGTTCATCATCAACCTCCTCGACGTCGAAGCCGTCATCGTCACGGGCGAAGGGCTGGCGGTCCGTGAAATCGCCGGCAACACGATCCACGAAACCATCCTGGAACGACGAGACCCCGCGGGCGTTAGCGTCCCGGTTGAGTATCCGCTGTTTCACTTCGTCGACTACGCCCGCGCCGCCGCGATCGGTGCGGTCCGCCTAATTGTGTGACGTTGACGGAACCGCACGCCGTTTTGCGGTGGGGCGAAGAAGCCCAAAGCCCCGGGTTTACTCGGAAGCCAGGTTGCTGGCTGCTTCGTGGCGAATGACGTCGACAGTCGTCACGATATGCCGTTCCATCTCCCGCCTCGCGGCGACCGGATCTCCGTCAATGATCGCCTGGCGAATCCGCTCGTGATCCTCGTGGCGGGCTCTGGTCGCTGAACTCAGCGGCATCGGGACCCCGGTGGTGTTGATAAGAAAATCGCTGAGGTCCCACATCCGGCGACTGTTGGTCGACATGATCCGGGAGCCGGCCATCGCATGTATGGCTGCGTGAAACGCGCGATTCATGAGCCGGTATTCCGTGGCACGTACTTCCGGTGACGGCTCGGAACGGAGCCGGTCGATCCCTCGCGAGACGACCGCTAAGTCAGCCAGTTGGGACTCGAGACGCCGTGCCGCCGCGGCCGCAGCGATTGCTCCCTCGAAGCCCGCAAACATGTCGTAGAAGTCGGACACTTCCTGCATCGAATACTGGGCCACTTCGCACCCAACCTGGGGAAGAATTTCGACCAGCCCATCCGATGACAGGAGCCGAAGCGCCTCCATGACCGGCTGCTTGCTGACGCCGAAGCGCTCCCGGATCAGCTCTACGGATACCCTGGATCCGGCCGCCATCGTGCCGGTAACCAGTCGCTCTTTTGTGTCTTCGTAGATCAGCGAGGTGAGTCGACCTGCACCGCGGTTGCTCATCACCACGGGTCTTTCGGTCAGCTCGGTCATGCGTTTATTATCCGCGATCGTGGAGATCCTCCGAGCGCCGGGCGATGCTGTGGATCCGTTGACGAAGCTTGCGGCACCAATCGCAGAGGGATATGGTTCAACTGTTCCATTCTTGCATGCTAGCCGGAAAGACGACGACGTTACGGAAGGAGCGTGCCATGGTTCCCCTCGAGGTCGACAGGGTGGCGATCATTGGGTCCGGCAGTATCGGCACGGATGTGATGTTGAAGGTGATCCGGCTCTGGGCTGTTGTGGAGATGGGCGTGGCGGTGGGCATCCACCCCACCACGCATGAGGTGTCCTCCGTCCCCCGCGCGCCCACCACGTTACAAGGAAGTAATCGTGAATAACTCAGAAAACTATGACGCAGACGTTCTGGTTGTCGGAACCGGCCCCATGGGTGCCACAGCGGCACTCGCGCTGGCCACATACGGGGTGCGCGTGCAGGTCATCTCTAAGTGGAGTTGGCTCTCGACAACGCCTCGGGCCCACATCACAAACCAGCGCGCTGTCGAAGTGCTGCGCGACCTGGGCATCGAAAAAGAGGTAACCCTCTACGCGACCCCGTGGGACAAGATGGGCGACACCCTCTTCACGACAAGTCTTGCCGGACCCGAAATCGCCCGCCTTCGCACCTGGGGCACCGGAGACGAGCGATACGGCGACTACCTCGCCGGAAGCCCGTGCCCGATGCTCGACGTCCCCCAGACCTACATGGAGCCGGTGCTTGTTACCAACGCCGCGTCGCGGGGCGCGATCGTGTCATTCAATACGGAATACCTCTCTCATGTGCAGGACGACGAGGGGGTCACGGCGACCCTCAAGAATCGTCTCACCGGCACCACCTATACCCAGCGATTCCGGTATCTCGTGGGGGCCGACGGTGCAAAGAGCCAGATTGCCGATGAGATAGGGCTGCCGATCGAAGGCGAACTCGCTCGTGCGGGCACCGTGTATGTGCAATTCAAGGCGGACCTCTCCACCTACGTTGCGCACCGCCCGAGCATCCTCTACTGGATCATGAATCCCACCGCCTCATTTGGGGAAATCGGCATGGGACTGTTGCGGGCAGTTCGTCCCTGGCACCAGTGGATCGGCGGATGGGGCTTCGACATGTCGAAGGGTGACCCGGACACGAGCCCCGAGACCGCGCTCCGCAACATCCGCGCACTCGTCGGAGACCCGACCCTCGAGATCGAGATCGAATCGATCTCCCCCTGGTACGTCAATCGCGCCCAGGCAACCGCCTACTCGAAGGGTCGGGTGTTTTGCGGCGGCGACGCGGTTCACCGTCATCCGCCGTCGAGTGGCCTGGGTTCCAACACCTCAATCCAGGACGCCTATAACCTCGCATGGAAACTCGCCTTCGTGATCAAGGGCTACGCGGAGCCTGACCTGCTCGACTCGTACAGCCTCGAGCGCGCGCCGGTCGGTGCGCAGGTTGTTGCGCGAGCGAACCAGTCCCGGGTTGATTACGGCCCGTTGAACGCAGCATTCGCCGCCCCGGGAGCCGACGACTTGCTCGCTGCCGGACTCGCGAAGATCAACGCGCCTACCGCCGAAGGCGCCAAGGTGCGTGCTGAACTCCTTGAAGCGCTCGACCTGAAGAACTACGAGTTCAACGCACAGGGAACCGAATCGAACCAGCGATACGAGTCTGGCGCGGTTATCGAAGACCCCGAAGAGGCACCTGAAATCTGGCGGCGGGACAAAGCCCTCTACCTGCAGCAGACCTCTCGCCCCGGCGCCAAAATTCCGCATACGTGGCTTGTCGATGGTGACGGGCACCGGGTCTCCACCCTCGACGTCACTTGCGGTGGCCAGTTGAGCATAGTTACCGGGCTCTCGGGTCAGGCCTGGGTCACCGCGGCCGAAGAACTGGGCCTGCCCTTCCTGCGAACCGTCGTCGTCGGAGGTGAAGTGGTCAAAGATCCCTACGGCAACTGGGCGCACATCCGTGAGATCGAGGAGGGCGGAGTTCTCCTCATTCGTCCGGACGGGTACGTCGCGTGGCGCCACCGTGCCGCCGTGTACAAACCAGAGGATGCGCGCCGTCTTCTGAACGGAGCGCTCACGAGGCTTCTCGGAGCGTCAGTGGTAGAAAACGTGCACGCGTGACCGGCCGTACAATCGAAGAGGGTCGGGCTGCACCGACCCGCGCGTACACGAGCGTGTGGTCAGACCTTGCCCAGGTCGAGTTCTCACAAGGCTTTATCGAGGCGGGCCCGTTCCGTACCCGGTATCTCCACGCCGGAACGCTCGACAAACCCCCGCTGATCCTCCTCCATGGAGTCACCGGGCACGCCGAGGCATACATCCGCAACCTGCGCAGCCACGGCGAGCACTTCTCCGTCTGGGCCATTGACCTCATCGGCCACGGGTACAGCAGCAAACCAGAACATCCCCTGGAAATCGCCGACTACATCGAACACGTGCTCGCCTTCATGGACGCCATCGGTGTCGAGAGAGCTTCGTTCTCAGGTGAATCGCTGGGAGGTTGGGTAACTGCTGCGCTCGCGCTGCGGCATCCTGACAGGGTCGACCGCATCGTGCTCAACACCATGGGTGGAACGATGGCGAACCCCGCAGTGATGGAACGCCTCTACGAGCTGTCGATGGCCGCTGCCGAGGATCCCAGCTGGGAACGCGTGAAAGCCCGGCTCGAATGGCTGATGGCCGACTCATCCATGGTCACGGACGACCTGATCAAAACCCGCCAGGCGATCTTCCAGCAGCCCGACTGGAAGATGGCGTGCGAAATGAACATGGCGCTCCAGCGCATGGACGTGCGCCGTCGAAACATGCTCACCGACGATGACCTTCGCGCAATTGTCGCCCCCGCGATGGTGCTCTGGACCACTAAAGACCCATCGGGCCCCGTCGACGAAGGCCGTCGGATTGCTGACCTCCTGCCCAATGGTCACCTGGTTGTGATGGAGAACTGCGGTCACTGGCCCCAGTACGAGGACGCCGACACGTTCAATCGTCACGAACTCGACTTTTTGCTCGATCGAAACTGAACAGATTCAAGGAGAACGCAATGTCCGCACTGTCCGACCGGTATGACCCGGGCCCCCAGGTGGCCCAGGTCGGGTCGATCAACATCGGAACCAAAGATCTCGAGAAGTCCCTCTGGTTCTTTCGTGACCTGCTCGGCATGGAGGAGGTGCAGCGGGACGGCAACGTGGCCTACCTTCGCTGCTACCAGGAGTTCGGGCACCACTCGCTCGTCCTGACTGAGCAGGACCAGGCGATCGTGAACGCTTACAGCTTCCGAACCAGAAGGCCCCAGGATGTTGAGCTCTTCTACGACGACCTTCGTGCGCAGGAGATCGAAACCGTCGAACTCCCGGCCGGGCATGAAGCGGGACGAGGAACGGGAGTGCGATTTCTTCTCCCCGGGGGCGACCACCCGTTCGAGCTGTACTACGACATCGAGAAGCCGCTGGCCGACCCGTCCCTTCGCTCAAAGCTGCCGAGCAACAGTTCCCGCCGTCGCGGACTCGGGGTGCGACGTATCGACCACTTCAACATCCAGACCGCGCCCGGCCGGATCAACCAGGCTGAGCAGTGGGTCCGGGACAACCTCGGGTTCAAACGTCGGGAGTTCGCCAAGTTCGCCGACTCGAACACGATCATGGCGTCATGGATGTCCGTGACGCCGCAAATGCACGATCTGGCGATCGTCGCAAACGCGCAGGAGAAGTCGGCACAGCTTCACCACCTTGCATTCAATCTTGAGAGCTTCTCCGACTCTTTGACTGCTGCGGACATCCTCCGCGACCTTGACGTGTCCTACGGGGCCGGCCCCGGAAAGCACGGCATTGGCCAAGCCATGTACCTCTACGTTCATGACCCAGGATCCGACCACCGTGTCGAGCTCTACTCAGGTGGCTACCTGATCTTCGACCCCGATTGGGAACCGCTCGAGTGGAAGCCCGTCGACTTCCCGGAAGGGCTGACCTGGTATGGCGATCCCATCGACACCACTCCAGGAAGCAGAGGGAGGGACACGACAGGATCTGCACAGCTTCATCCTTCGACTCAGCTGGTCTGACCAGCGAATCTCACGCCCGAACAACGCACCACTGACCGCAACATTCAGATATTCAAAGGAGAAAATCAACCATGGAACTCGACAAGGCTCGCACCGCAGTTATTGCCGCTCACTTCGAGAACGACATTGTCACCGCTGACGGTGCTTTCGGGGGGTACTTTGCCGCGCAGGCGACCGCACGCGGGGTCGTTGGCAAGGCACGGAGCATCATCGATGCCGCTCACGCAGCCGGAGCGACTGTTGTGTACACGAAGGTGGGCTGGGATGCCGGCCACAAGACCCTGGTGCCGAACAACCCGCTGCTCTCCATCGTCGCGCAGCAGGGATGCCTGGTGAACGGAACCTGGCAGACCGAGATCGTTGACGGCCTCGCACCAGTCGATGGAGATTACGTTCTCACGAACGAGCGGGTCAGCAACTTCGCTGACAGCCCGCTGGACACGATTCTGGGGGGGCACAACGTGAATACGGTCGTGATCTTCGGTGTCGCGACCAACCTCTCCGTTGAAGACTCCGCCCGGCATGCGTCAAACCTCGGCTACCGCGTCATTGTGGTCGATGACGCGAGTTCAGCGGCAAGCGACGAGGCACACGCAGCAACGCTCGGATCACTCGGGCTTCTTGGCGAAGTCGCACAGTCGGCCGACGTGATCGCCGCGCTCTCGGCGTAGATCCGAACCGTACATCGCCGGAGGTGGCTGCTGGCCGCCTCCGGCTTTGTGTTTGCCGGCATCAGTCGGGCTCACCCCGACTATTCGTGAAATTGGCCGCAGTGTGAGTGTGATTGAGCGCCGTTGCCAGGCGTGACAATGCCGATCTCAGAGGAGACGGGCGAACCACGATGTGACAAGGGAGTTCCGCTCGATCGCATGGTTGTACATGGTGTGCTGGCCGTCCGGCCACTCGCGCCATATCGCGCTGGCGGTCGCTGATTCGAGGAACACCCTTTGCTCCGCTTCAGTCACCAACGGGTCGGCACCGCCGTGCAATACGAGCACCGGGCACGCGATCGTTGCCTCGCGGAAGGCGATGGTCGGCAGGATTTCGCTAACCAACTCAGGCGAGTCCACGCCGAAGAAGCCAAGCATGAGGTCCTGGGCCGTCCGAAATGGAGGCAGCGATGGGATCGGCGGAGCACCATTGATGCAGGCTGCGTCAATTCGCGAATCGGCGGCTGCGGAAAGAGCTGCGAACAGGCCGCCGAAGCTGTTCCCCCACACGCCGACACGGTCGCCCAGGTCAACCGTCGATCGTATCCAGTCGACGCACGCTGAAACAGCATCGACGACCTTGTGGTCGGCGTACAGGTGTGCGAGGAGCCTAGTGTTTCCTTGCCCTGGCAGCTCCACCAGGAGGCAGGCCAGACCCGCCTCAGCGAGTGCATCGGCAACGCTGAGGTAGGCCGCACCCCAGCCGTTCAACCCTCCGAACAGAATCACCGTTTCCGGCGCGGCCACTCCACCCGGTCGAACCAGAAGCCCATACAGCGCAGAATCACCGAACGGAACCCGAACTTCGCGATAGATGTCGGGCCACTCCGCACTCAGCGCCGAAACCTCCGAAGTCAATTTTGCGTACAGCTCGATCTTGCGATCCGTGTCTGTGTTGAATGCGAGCTGCGCAACAGCCAGTGCGCCGATTGCGGCGCGACGAACCGCTCGCCGCGCTGCGATGGTCAGGCTCGCCGCGCCGGCGAGCAACTCGTCTGCTTCGGTTTCTGCAGCCGCATCGAAATCCTCCCCGGCACTGACTGCCGCTACCAGGCGGAGGGCGGCACCAATCTCCATTCCGGAGTCGACCATCCGGGTGATGGGGACGGCGCCGAGCAGCGCCGCTCGCGCTTTCGCCTTGTCGTCCGGTACGTCGCTCATTGAGTTAGTACGAGCTGGCGACGAAGCTCGTCAAGGCTGGCCCCGAGATCCTGAGCGGACTTGACGGCACCGAACACGTAGAAATCGGGCCTGACGATGACAGTGTTGGCTCCCAGCGATTCAAACCATGCTTCGTAGTCCATCTCAAGATCTACGACGTCGGCTACCCCGGCAATGGGAGCGGTGGTGACAATTTGGCAGTCAAGCAGCTGAAGGAGCTCGCGCTGCTGCGGGGTCAGCGCGTCGTGATCGATGATCTCCCGGCTGATGATTCTCCAGCCGGTTCCGGCGATGTCGTCCAGAAGGCCACGCTTGCCCTGGCTCTCTACCCAGGACTGCACCCCGAGCTCACCCGCTCCGGGTGAGGGTTCGCCGTCGTTCGTGGAAAGGAATATCCCGCTCGCCAGGCCGGGGAACGGGGGCGTCGGTGGCATACCCAGTTCACGCAGGTCTGCGTCGCGCTCTGCTGCGTCTGCCGGGTCGGTGATGCTCACGAGCCAACCGACTCCCATGGACATCCGGATGACCTGCTCGACGTGCGCCCGACGCTCCTCGGTGTAGCTATCGAGCAGCGTCGGGTCTGCCCGGTTGGTAAGAACGAGTTCAAGACGCCACGCCAAACTTGCCGCATCTCTGAAGCCAGAGCACATACCCTGGCCCATGAAAGGCGGCATGACGTGCGCTGCGTCGCCAACCAGCAGCACCCGCCCGCTGCGCCAGTTATCTGCCAGGAGCGAGCGGAACTGGTATACGGCGTGACGAACGATCTTGCAGTTCTCGGGAACCAACCCATATGGGCGTGACAAATCCCAGCACTCTTCTTCACTATCGAAACGCGCCGGATCCTCGCCCGGCAGCACCATAAACTCCATCCGTGCGTGGCGTCGTCCCAGCCACCGGCCCGCGAGAAGTGGGCGAGCAGGATCGATGACGAACGACGCGTAGAACGGGAGACGCTGGTTGGGGTCGTCTAGTTCGTAGTCGCACACGAGCCAAGGCCCGACGTAGCCGAAATCGACCATGGGGAGCCCGACAGCTTCGCGGACCGTGCTGTTGGCACCGTCCGCTCCGATGAGGTAGCGACCTTTATCGACCCTCGTCGCGCCCGACTTCCTTTCACGGCTCTCGATCTCCACGTATTCGGTGTGCTGCGTGACGCGAATCACCTCCCACCCGGTGAGGATCGTGACACCCGGCGTGTTTCGCACCGTCCGATCAAGGGCGTCTTCCATGTCCGGTTGGTAAACCTGGTAGGCACCATGCCATCCGGAGGCCGAGCCCCGGGTCACTGGCAACTTTGAGACGCGTTCCCCGTTGCCGTCAACGAGCTCCATTCCGAGGGTTGGGGAAAGCTTCGGTTCCAGCTCATGAGCGATCCCAACCCGCTGCAGGATGCGCATGGCTTCGTGATCCAAAGTTCCGGCCCGGGAGACTGCGTACAGGTCAACATGCTTTTCGACGATAGTCACCGAAAACCCGGATGACCCAAGAAGGGATGCCAGCACCTGGCCAACGGGCCCATAGCCAACCTGGATGACATCGACGATTTCGGTCATGAGGCTCCTACCTTGTTGCGAGGGCTCGGCACGAGCATGACTCCTTTGTCGGGTGAAATGTACGGCGTCCGATTGGCGCGTTCCGTGGCGATACCCTCAAGTCTGCGCCCGGGGGGATTATGAGCTCGCATGCTCGTTCCATTGCATGGAACGTTGGAGTTAGGAGCGTGAACTCGCGGCTTGCTCGCCGCTGGCCCGGTGAGGGTTACCGATCCATTGCTGCGCCAGGCGCTCGAACTCGAGAATGGCGTCGACGCTGTCGACTGCTGATAAATCAATCACCTGAGGCACAGGCTCGCCCTGGAACAGCCGCTTGACGGGGACCTCGAGTTTTTTTCCGGTCTTTGTATGAGGGATGCCGTGGACAAAGATGATCTCGTCGGGAACGTGCCGCGGAGAAAGCTGGAGTCGTATTGCTTCCGTGAGGTCTGACGCCAGCTGGGGCGTACCAGCGCCGTTAACGGTGCGGACGAACATGAGAATGGCATATTCTTCGGAGCGCTCGACCCCAATCACGAGGGTCTCGGATACGTCAGCCAATTGTTCAGCCACAGCGCTGATGTCGGCCGGGCCCATCCTTACTCCATTCCGATTCAGGGTTGCGTCGGAACGACCATGGATGGTCGAGCTTCCGTCTTCGTAGATCGTGATGAAATCACCATGTCGCCACACTCCCGGATACGTTGAAAAGTAGCTTTCGTGTAGCCGCAGATTGCCTTCGTCTCCCCAGAAATACAGAGGCATGGACGGCATCGGCTTTCGTACAACAAGCTCGCCCTTAGTGCCGAAGTGCGGATTGCCATCGGCATCCCACGACTCGAGGGCAACGCCGAGTGCAATGGACTGAAAGCGGCCGGCCAGAGTGGGAACGGTCGGAGAACTGCCGACAAAAGCGCTACAAATGTCAGTCCCCCCGCTCGCGGTCGACATCCAGGTATGGTCCGGCAGATTGTCGCGCAGCCAGGCAAACCCCATAACCGACAGCGGTGACCCGGTGATCGAGACGTTTCGCAGTGAAGAAAGGTCCAGGAGTTCATTGGGGGCGAGATCCTGCTTCAGCGCAGCGTGGACGAGCCCAGCACCAATGCCGAGCTGGGTTACGTGGTGCTCTGCAGCAATTTCGAACGGACGCAGAACGTTCGGAAAAATGGGATTGCCATCGACCAGCACAACGGCCGTGCCCATCACGAGGGCAGAAACCATCAGGTTCCAGACCATCCAACTCGTCGAGCCGACATAGAGAAACCGATCGCCCGGTCGCTCGTCGAACTGCAGGTGGTGATTCTTCAGTTGCTCGAGCAGCGTTCCACCGTGACCGTGCACGATTCCCTTCGGTGATCCTGTCGTCCCGGAAGAGAACAGAACCCAGAGAGGAGCCGAGAACGGAAGCCGCACAAAAGACAGTGGCGCTGTTCCACTCGTGGCGTCTCGCCAGGAGATGGTCGACCCGTCACAGGGCGGTTTGTCAAGACCCAGGGAGTCGACCCACACCACATGCCTGATCGATGGAATCTTCGCCACGACAGCCATCACCTGGTCGCGTCGGTCGAAGATCTTGCCGCCGTAGGTGTAGCCATCAACCGCGATGAGAACCGCAGGCTCGAGCGGGCCAATCCGATTGACGACGCCATCGACTCCCAGGTCCGGGGCGCACACCGACCAGATAGCGCCAATCGATGCGGCCGCAAGAAATCCGACGACCGCCGCCTCAGCGTTAGGCAGGTAGCCGACGACGCGGTCCCCTGGCCCAACGCCGAATCCGCGCAGCGTTTCTGCAAGTCGGGCCACGCGGTGTGTCAGGTCGGCCCACGTGACGTCATAGCTGGATGTCTCGGACACGCAGATCAGCGCGACAGCGTCCGGATCGCGGTCGCGGAAGACCTGCTCGGCAAAATTGAGCCGCGTACCCGGAAACCACTCAGCGCCTTCGATAGCATCGCTCCCGATGGCCAGTGCGGGAGGTTCGTCCGAGATGACATCCTCGAATTCAAAGATGCTGAGCCAAAAGCGATTGATGTCCTCGACCGACCAGTTCCACAGATCCTGGTAGGACCCGAGACCCGTAACCCCTCGCCCAGAGAGCCAGTCCACATAGTGCGTGATGGACGATCGCGCGATGTCCTCCGCGCTCGGCATCCAAACCAGGTCGCCGTCGTGCAGTGACGCTGGGTGGCTCACTTCAATTCTTGGTGTCGTGGTCATAGCCTTTGTGCTTTCTGTTCGCACCGTGCCTGGGTCGGCGTGCGCGCGAACCAGTCATTTTCCAAGAGTCCCCCGAAGTATGACGCTCTTCGAGCCAGCGTGCCGCCTGCCGAGACGTCGTCGACCGTCTCGCTCCTCGGCACGATTCAGTAAGCGGCCCGGGCATCGACCCTAGGCTGGCCCACGTCACCAGCTCGCGCGGGGATTTCGCGCGATTCCACTGAGGAGAAGCAAGTGCCTGACGAAAAGTCCAGTTACCATTCCACCCCGAAGCCGCGGCCAATCACCAGGCCGAAGCTTCATCATTTGACCTTCATGACGCTCGACGTCGACGCGATGGTGAGGTGGTACGAACTGGTCGCGGGCCTCGAGCCGGTCTACTACAGCGAAGGAGCTGCGTGGCTGACCAATGATGAAGCCAATCATCGGATCGCGCTCCTCAGCTTCCCAGGGCTGAAGCCGCCGACTGACAAACCGCATTCGGCAGGACTCCATCATCTTGCCTTCGAATACGCCAACTTTGACCACTGGCTCGACAACTACGTCCGGCTCAGCGAGGCTGGCATCGAGCCCGATCGCTGTCTCGACCATGGAATGACCATGTCGATGTACTACGTCGATCCGGAAGGCAATGGCGTGGAGATCCAGGTCGACGTCTTCCAGGACTGGGGCCAGTCCAAGGAGTGGATGTGGGCATCCCAGGAGTTCGCCGCCGACCAGGTTGGACCGCTCTTCGACCCGAAGAAAATCGTTGAAGCTCGCGCCGCGGGCCTCACCCTGGCTGAGATTCACGCCAAGGCCTACGCCGGCGGATACCTCCCGGACGTATTCCCCAAGGAACTCGCATTCCCCGACGTGTGGGCCGACCGGCCTGCTTCTTCAGAGTAGAGAAAGTAGAACAGTACAACGATGCGTATCGCAAACCTTTCAGGCCGACTGGTACTGGTCAGGGAAGACCTGGCGCTCGACGTAGAGACGGCAAGCGGAGGCAGCTTTTCTCCTGACCCGCAGGCGGTGTATGAGAACTGGGCCCGATTCACCGACTGGGCGAAGGACGCGGACTTTGCCGACGCACAAGCGTTCGATGCCGCTGACTTGCAGGCCCCGACCCCTGCTCCGCGGCAGATCTTCGCGATCGGTCTCAACTACCGGGATCATGCTGAGGAATCCGGCCAGGCCATCCCGGATGCCCCCCTTGTTTTCACGAAATTCGTGACGAGCCTGGCGGGGCCCAACGTCACAATCGAATTACCAGAAGGGTCCGTCGACTGGGAGGTTGAGCTCGTCGCGGTGATCGGCACTCGCGCGTACCGTGTGAAGGAGGCCGACGCTTGGGACTACGTCGCCGGCCTCACCGTCGGCCAGGACATCAGCGAACGCAAGACGCAGTTGAGAGGGCCTGCGCCCCAATTCAGTCTCGGCAAGTCTTTCCCCAACTTTGCGCCCATTGGACCGGTCGTCGTGACTTTGGACGAGATTCCGGATCCGGGCGCACTGCGAATCCAGACCGAGCTCTCGGGCGAGGGAGTCGACGGGACCGTTTCGCTGCAGGACGGCAATACCAAAGACCTCATCTTTTCTGTTCCCTCGCTCATCGAGAGCCTCTCGGCGGTCCTTCCGCTCTTGCCTGGGGACATCATTTTCACCGGAACTCCAGCGGGCGTCGGAATGGGACGGAGTCCACGACAATTTCTTAGCCCCGGCCAGATCCTGACCAGCACTATCGAAGGGATCGGACAGCTCCGCAATCACCTGTCGTAAATGGGAGAAAGCGATGGGCCTGGCCTGAATCCGTTCAGGCCAGGCCCTTTGCCTAAGCCGGTTTGCGGCGCTGGACTACTTCGAGACGACCTCATCCGTAATGCGGATGACAATCTTGCCCGCTACGTTGCCGTCGAGCATGGCCTGGTATCCCTCGACCACGCGGTCCAGCGGGAGGACACGATCGATCAACGGCCGCGTCTGGGTTGCCTCCATGAGTCGCAGCATCGCGCGGAACTCGTCGACCGTGACCCCGGTCGATCCGAACACTCGCAGCTGATTGAAGAAGACGCGAGACAGGTCTGCTGATGGCGCCGAACCGGATGTGGCACCGGCGATGATAATTGCGCCGCCCGGTCTCAGCGACTTGAGCGAGTGGTCCCAGGTTGCCTCACCGACGGTTTCAATCACCACGTCAACACGTTCCGGAAGGCGCTCCCCGGGACTCAATGCGACATGAGCACCAGCGGTGAGCGCGTGCTCGCGCCCCTCGGCCGTGCGGCTTGTTGCATAGACGACGGCGCCGGCAGCGCGCGCGAGAGCGATCGCCGCGGTTGATACTCCGCCGAACGCGCCCTGGACGAGAACCCTGTCGCCACCGTGTACATCCCCGTGGGTGAACAGCATCCTGTATGCGGTACCCCAGGCCACTGTGAGGCAGGCGGCCTCATCGAAGGTCAGCCACTTCGGCATGGGGATGAGATTTTCGGTCGGGACCACGATGTAGTCAGCAAGACCCCCGTTGTATACCTCTCCGAGCAGAGTGCGCTTCGGATCGAATGTGACATCACCACCACCGCGACTGGGATCCCCGAACACCGGGTAGACGATGACCGGGTTTCCGGCGTCGTCGTACCCTGACGCATCGCATCCAAGCACGATCGGAATGCGCTCCGGAGGGTGGCCAACGCCGCGCAACGTCCATACGTCGTGCATGTTCAGCGACGACGAAACGACCCTGACACGGGAGTGGCCGGGCGGAACAGCTGGGTCCGGGACGTCCTGCACGCTGATTCCGGCGAGTGGATCGTCAAAGTTCTGGGAGACCGCGACGGCAGCGCGCATTTGTTTACCTCGTTCTTCTGGGTCGGGCGGATCGTGGAATTGACGTGGAGGTTTAGCCGACGGCGTTGACAGCGAGTCCCACCGCGGGCGCTGACGTGACGTCGTCCTGGTGGGTGAAGGTGGCGCCCGACGGCAATTGGAGTCCTGTGAGGTCGGTCGCGACAACGAAGCGGTCGGGCCGCAGCACGATGACACGCGCGGAGTGCCGGTGAAACCACGGCGCAAGGACATCCTCGAAATCGACGATGTCGTCGTCGCCCTCGGGCATGGCGCCGGCGGAGCGAAGCGTGACGAAACGCGCGCCGAGGAGCGACCAGTCGCGAATGTCGTTCTCCGACATCCGGGTTCTCGGATCGACATCCAATCCGAGGACTGCAAAATCTGTGCCGAGAATATTGTCGAACAACGTTCGGTGCCCTGATTGCGTTGCGACATGCGGTTGCGGAATCGTCTTGCCCACTGCGTTCGACTCGCCGGGCACCCCGGTGATGAAACCGGCAAAGAGCTCTGGCCTGACTCCGGCAGCTCTTCGAGCACCGCGCAGCCTCGTCACGAGCGCGCTGACGCGATTACGCATCCGCTGGGCCCGGGTCGCCTCCACCTCGATCAGGCGACCAATGCCTACCGACTGGTTAGTCACGGATGTGACGTTGGGCTGGCGCTCGGGCTGGTAGGTGGCGAGGATCGAGTCATCGAGGCCCGCGCGAAGGACAGCCCGGAGCTTCCACGAGAGGTTGACGGCATCGCGCATTCCCGACTGCATCCCCTGCCCGCCCCAGGGCGGCATCATGTGGGCGGCGTCACCCGCGAGGATCACCCGCCCCACTTGCCAATTCTTCGCCTGCCGGACATGGTGGTTGTAGAACGCCTTATGAAGGATCTCGACCTTGGTGTTGTCTATCCCCAGGGGTGCGAGAAGCTTCCACATCGACTCGTCTGAAGCGAAGTCCTCGGGAGACTCGTCCGGGCCCAGCGGAAATTCCCACCGATGGTGATCGAGGGCCAGGGGAACGTCGACGCAGGGTCGCACAGGATCCGACCAGAACGTCAGGATCTGCCGTTCCGGCCACCAGCGTTTCACTTTCGCGTCGATGACGATCCAAACCCTCTCCCGGGTGGTGCCCTGAAGTTCGACACCCAGGGCTCCCCGCACTGCGCTCGAGCCCCCGTCAGCGCCGACCAGATACCGGGCGCTGAAGCTCGATTTCTTTCCGGTCTGATCATTGACGGTTTCGATCGTGACCCCGTGGTCGTCCTGATTGAGTGCGACGAACTGTTCACCAAAATGGACATCCACGGTGCCCGCGTAGCTCTCGACGGCGGCACGCAGCGTGGCCTCCAGGCTCGGCTGGAAGATCATGTACGACGAGGCGTGCCCGGTGGGGCTCGCCGAGAAAGTCGTGCGAAGCAATTCGCGGCCGTCGTAGGTCTTCCAGCGCACCGCGGGAGTCACGTCCATGTCTTTCTTGAGTTCTTCGTCGAGTCCGAGCGCCTGGAACTGGCGGATGGTTTTCCCGTCAACGGTGACAGCGCGCGCACGCTCGTAGAGTTCACGATCCCGCTCGATGACCACGGTACGAATGCCGTACCGACCGAGGAAGTTGGCGAGCGTCACACCGGTGGGCCCGTAGCCCACGATCGCGACCTCATAGGAGTCGTCCCTCGACGCCGTGTCCGATGTTGCTTTTGCCACTGTTGCGCCTAACTCTGTGTCGTTGACGGCTCGATCGACCACCCCCGATCAGACGGTCCGATCCCGAGTATGGACACCCACGGGTCGTGGGAGGGCTCCATGTGCCATTCATCGAAACACCGGTCCGACGGATTTCCTGCACACGAGTTCACGCTTCGGCAGCGGCTTCCAAGGAGTTATCCAACTGCGCCGGGCGAGATCAGTCGACGTGCGGCCTCAACTGAGGCGGCCCGGCAGGATGCGAGAGCGGACTCATCGGCACCGTGCAAATACCCTGCCTCGGGCGCGTTGGCCCAGGCAAGCCCGATCGCGAAAAGCAGTTCGAGCAGCTGTCGCGGGTCCCAGGATGCATCGACGAAGCCGAGTCGCTGGCTCTCTCTGAGCGCTTCGAGGTTTGCCTCGGCCACAGCGCGACTGATTACGGGCCGAAACTTGGTGTCATCCATCCTGGCCCAGGTGAGCATTCGCAGGTGCTCGGGGTGGGCGTTGGAGTGATCTACGACGGCGCCGACAAAGCCCGGCACGTCATCGGGGTTCAGCTGGACTGCAGCAGAGAACTCGGCGACATTAAGATCGAGGACTGCGCCAAACAAAGCCTCTTTGTCAGCAAAATATGCATACAGACGCTCTTTGCTTGCCCGGGCTTCGCGCGCAATGCGGTCAATCCTTGCGCCAGCCAGCCCGTATGTAGCGAACTCCCTTCGGGCCGCGATTAGCACGCGCTGACGCACGTCTTCGGTCGAGTCTCTCATGGAGTAATACTATACCAAACGAACTAGTTCGTTTGACATTGCGGACCTATCGACCTAACGTGGGAACTCAACCGCACACCTCACAGGAGCAGACATGACACAGCCACGACTGGTACCGAGCACATCGGCGGGAGCCCCCTCTTTCAACGTCGACCGGATCGGAAGGCGCTGGCCCACCCTCATCGTGGTCGCACTCGCGCAACTGATGGTTGTACTCGATGGCACGATCGTCAATATCGCACTCCCCCAGGCACAGGCAGCCCTCGGGATGTCAGACTCCTATCGCAGTTGGGTTGTGACGTTGTACGCGCTCACCTTCGGCGCGCTACTGCTTCTCGGTGGACGCATCGCCGATTACTGGGGGCGCAAGCGCACCTTCATCGTTGGACTATCCGGCTTCGCAGCGGCCTCCCTCGTGGGAGGCTTCGCCGTGTCCGGCGAGATGTTGCTCGCTGCTCGCGGGTTCCAGGGAGCGTTCGCCGCACTTCTTGCTCCAGCAGCGCTCTCCACCCTGTCCGTGGCGTTCCAAACCGGGAAGGCCAGGGTCAGAGCGTTCGCTGTCTACGGGACAATAGCGGGGGCAGGGGCAGCCGTTGGGCTCATACTGGGCGGAACGCTCACCGAATACCTCAACTGGAACTGGTGCCTGTGGGTCAATGTGCCTATCGCGGTAGTCGCGATTGCGATCGCAATTCCCACACTCCGGGAGAGCACCGCTGAGGGGAACAGCCACTACGACATCCCCGGCGCGATCCTCGTGACACTGGGCCTCGCGAGCATCGTCTACGGGTTTTCGCGCGCCGCGTATGGATGGGGACGCCTTGACACCATCGGGTTCCTCGTGCTCGGTGTCGCCATGCTTGCGGTGTTCGTTCGAGTCGAGGGTCGAACAGCGAACCCACTTCTGCCCTTGAGAGTGATCCTCGACCGCACCAGGGGCGGAGCCTTCATTTCTTCCCTGCTGGTCGGCGCCGCGCTGCTCGGCGGAATCCTCTATCTCACTTTGTACTTGCAGGAAGTCAGGCATTTCACCCCGCTGGTGTCCGGACTCGCATCGCTTCCGTTGACCGCGTCGATCATCGCCGGGGCAACTCTCGTTGCGCGACTTCTGCCGAGGTTCGGACCCCGCGTCCTGATGACGGCCGGGCCATTCTTTGGGGCCGCCGGCCTCCTGCTCCTTAGTGGAATTACTGCCGAGGGAAACTACGCGTTGACGGTGCTGCCCGGCGAAATCCTGCTCGGATTGGGTCTCGCGGGGATCTTTGTACCACTGCAAAACGTTGCGCTGACCGGAGTCCAGCCGGAGGACAGCGGGGTGGCGAGTGCCGCGCTGACGGCCACGCAACAGGTCGGCGGCGCGATCGGCACGGCCGTCTTTTCGGTGATCTTTGCAACCACGGTCGGAACCGCTGGCACGACGCCAGGGATTCTGGTCGAAGGATACTCGACAGTGTTTCGGTACGCGGCCGTGGCAATCATCATCGTGGCACCGCTGGCCTGGGCACTCATCCGTGTCTCGAAAGGGTCCGTGCAGACCTCGGATGCTGTGCACCTCGGCTAGAACGATTCCGCCGCTGTTCCTGCTGGCGGAACGGCTGCGGGCCAAGGTTCCGACGCAAACCATAGCGTGGTCTCGTGACCGTCAATCTCGCTGCTCTATCGCATTCACCCCTGATCGAATTCGTCGAACCGCAGGCCGGAGTGCGCGAACGAGTGAACGAAGCGATAGGTCGCGCCAGGAAATTTGTCGAGGACATCCGGCCCGATCTCGTCGTACTATTCGCGCCTGACCACTACAACGGTTTCTTCTACGACATGATGCCGTCATTTTGTCTGGGAGCTCGTGCCGAAGCACTGGGCGACTTCAACACGCTTACCGGACCCCTGAGTGTTGACCACGAGGCGGCATGGAAGATTCACGGCGACGTGCTGGCGCAGGGCGTCGACCTGCCGATCTCTGAGCGCATGATCGTCGATCACGGGTTTGCCCAACCACTGCAGTTCCTCTTCGGCGCTCTCGACGCCGTGCCCGTTGTGCCCATCTTTATCAACAGCGTTGCCTACGCGCTCAACCCGGTCCAGCGCATCAGGCTGCTTGGCGAAGCCGTCGGAAACTCACTGCGCGGGATGACGGACCGCAACATCCTCATTGTCGCGTCGGGGGGTCTTTCCCATGACCCGCCCGTGCCGCGCTTTGTGGGCGCGCCCGAGCGTGTTCAGGCAGCGCTCATTGACGGCCGCGACATTACTCCCGAGGGACGGGCGAAGGTGGAAGCACGGACAATCGCGGCGGCGGTCGCGTTCGCACGCGACGAGGCGCCGAACATGGCCCCGCTCAACAGTGCGTGGGACAACGAGCTTCTCGACATTTTGAGTTCTGGCCACATCGGTGAAATTGACGCGTGGACCAATGAATTCTTCGTCGAGCAAGCGGGCAACTCCTCACACGAGGTGCGCACCTGGGTTGCTGCCTACGCCGCGCTGTCGGCCTTCGGTCCCTATTCGGTCACGTTTCGTTACTACGAAGAAATAAAGGAATGGATCGCCGGGTTCGCTGTCACCATCGCGTCCCCATCCTGAATCTCGTTCCGAAGCCCGGCACAACGAGTCGCGACGGGGCTCGCGACCGACTGAACTGAAGAGATGTCGCCGCAGGAAACCCTCGTCAATTCCCTCGCCACGCAACTGCGCGAAGCAGAAGCTGCCCGAGAACCCGTCCCCCAACTGACGGCGAGACATCCCGAATTGGACGTTGAGGTTGCCTACGCCGTGCAGAAGGCAAACATTGCCGTCAAGCTTGCTGCCGGCCGAACGATCGCCGGGCGGAAAGTCGGCCTGACCTCGATCGCAATGCAGCAACAACTCGGGGTGGGTGAGCCGGATTACGGCATCATTACCGACGACATGATGGTTCGCGCACCCGCGTTCGTGGACGCAACGCAACTCATCGCTCCTCGGGTTGAAGCCGAATTCGCGTTCCGAATCGGGAGCCCGCTCCCGACCGGGACGATTGACCTCGAGACGCTGCGGGCCAGTGTCGACCGCGTCTACGTCGCAATGGAAATCATCGATTCGCGTATCGAGAACTGGACCATTGGCCTCGCCGACACAATCGCTGACAATGCATCGTCCGCTCGTCTGGTCGTCGGTGCCGGAACCGCTGCGTCGAAGTCGGTCTTCGACTCACTACCGACGAAGGTCCTGCACCTTCTCAAGGACGGTGAGCCGGTCGCGTCCGGTCCTGGATCTGCCGTGCTGGGCGACCCGCTCCTCGGAGCCCTGTGGGTCATCAATCGACTTGCCGAGCTCGGTGAGAAGCCAGAGGTCGGCGAGATAATTCTGGCTGGCGCGGTGCATGCAAGCGTGCCGCTCGAAGCAGGAGTGGGATTCACCGTTCGTGCCGAGGGCTTCGATCCGGTTTCAATCTCCACCGCCCCCCTCGCCGAGCAACACGATGGTGGTCGTCAATCCGGAGCAATCAAGCCCGCACGCCGCACACCAGCGATTGACGTCACTCCGCTCATCAATGCGGACAACGGTCTGATCGACAGGTCCATCTTCACCGACACCGACATCTACCAGCAGGAACTGGGTCGCATCTTTGCCACCAACTGGCTGTTCCTGGGTCACACCGATCAAGTGGCTAAGCCGGGCGACTTTTTCACCACGTACATGGGCGAGGATCCCATAATCGTGACGCTAGACAAGGAACGCCGCATTCATGCCTACCTCAACTCATGTCGGCATCGCGGCGCCCGCGTTTGTCGGGCCGATTTCGGCTCCACAAAAGCTTTTACCTGCACGTACCACGGGTGGAGCTACGACTTGACCGGTGCCCTCGTGAGCATCCCGAACAAGGAGGGCTACCCGGCGAGCTTCGATAAAGACAACTGGGGGCTCGTGGAGGTCGCGCGGCTCGACGTGTACAAAGGGCTCATTTTCGCAACCTGGAACCCGACCGCTCCGGCGCTGGCCGACGCTTTGGGGGGCATGCGGTGGTACATGGATGCCATGCTCGACCGCGACCCTGAAGGCACGACCGTAGTCGGCGGAATCATGAAATGGGAGTTGAAGGGGAACTGGAAGCTCGCCGCCGAGCAGTTTGCGACGGACTGGTACCACGTCAACATGTCACACGCGTCGGCTCTGATGGTGATGTCACCCACAGGAAAGGGTCCGAAGGCGGAAATTGCGAATACGCCCGGGCGTCAATACCTCGATCCCGCGGGCCACGGTGCCGGGTTCCCGATTCACCCGAAGAGCAGGTTTGATGCCCAAGCGGTTCACGAGTACTACGACTATCCGGCCCTCCGTGAACGACTGGGCGATGCACGCGTTGAGGGGCCCATGACCACGGGACACGCGACGGTCTTCCCCAACTTCTCGTACCTGCCCATCAACGGCAGCATCCGAGTCTGGCACCCCAAGGGTCCCGACCGTATGGAGGTCTGGGCGTGGACGCTGCTCGACCGGTCGATGCCCGAAGACGTTCGGGAAGCACAGCGTCTGTACAACCTGCGGACTTTCGGTCCCAGCGGAATCTTCGAGCAGGACGACGGTGAGAACTGGAGCGAGATCCAGGCCATTTCGCACGGTTTTGTCACCAAGAGTGTGCAGCTCAATTACCAAATGGGGCTCGGGTCAGAACGTGACGACGGGATTCATCCGGGAACAACCAGCGAGCTCTACAGCGACGCCGCGGGCCGTTCCTTCTATCGTGCCTGGGCCCAGCAGATGAACACCCCGGCATGGCACGAAGAAGGACACCGATGAGCGCGGGGGTCGTCGTTGCACGGGACGGCGAGATTGGTGACGGCGAAGCGCTGCTGGTTACCCCGGAGGTAAGCGGGAGCCCGGAGCCGATCGCGGTGTTTTACGACGGTGGGGCGTACTTTGCGCTGAACGACACGTGCACCCACGCGCAGGCCTCCCTGTCGGAAGGCTGGATTGAAGACGGCAAAGTGGAGTGCCCGCTTCACAACACGAAGTTCTGTCTTCGCACGGGCGAGGTACTCTCGATGCCCGCGACGGTTGACGCCATCACTCATCGGATCGAGGTCCGGGACGACGAGATTGTGCTCTATCCGGGCGAAGCGGCCGGCTAGTGGGCCCGCGCTCTGTTGCGATAGTCGGCGGCGGCGTGGCTGGCGTTTCCGCGGCCAGGGAACTTCGCGCCCAGGGGTTTTCGGGAAGCCTCACGATCATCAACAGGGATGGGATGCCGTACGACCGTCCCCCGCTCAGCAAAGAGTTCCTGCTCGGTGCGAGCGGTCCGGACGACATTCTTCTGGCACGACCCGAATGGTATGAGAGCGCGAACGTGCGGTTGCTGACAGGGAGCTCCGTCATGCGCTTCTCGCACGGCACAGTCGAACTTGCTGACGGGCGGATGATCGATGCGGACGTGAGCGTGATCGCAACCGGAAGCACGCCGCGAAAGCTTCCTGTCAACAGCTCCGGTGCTCGTAACGTTCACGTCCTGAGAACCATCGCCGATGCCACTGAATTGCGCAACCGGATCGGACCGGGTTCTCAACTGACCATCATCGGCGCCGGCCTCATCGGAGCCGAAGTGGCGTCGTCTGCGAGGGCGCTCGGCACCGAGGTCACCCTCATCGACCCCGCGGCTCCTCCTCTCGCGGGCGTCCTGGGCACCGAATTGGCCGCCTTCCTGCATGAGCACCACGCGACGTATGGCATCACTACGATCCAGGGCACCGTCGACCGATTTGTCCTCGATAACCTGGGCAGCTGCCGTGAGGTGGTGCTGACCTCGGGCCAACAGGTGCCCGTCGGCGAGTTGCTCATTGGAATCGGGGCTCTGCCGGCCCTCGAGGTTCAACTCGGATCCCGCGTCGAAATCGATGGCGGGATCCTGGTTGACGCCGACGGTCGAACAAACGATCCGTCGATCTTCGCGGCAGGGGATGTTGCTCGCATCCGATACCGGGACGGCAGGCTGGGACGAAGAACGGAACATTGGGAAGCCGCACGGGTTGACGGCATCTCGGTCGCCAACGCCATCCTCGGTTCGGCATTTCGTCGGCCCCTGAGCGACTGGTTTTGGTCAGATCGGAGCTCGCTCCACCTTGAGGTCGCGGGCTCCATCGTCGGTGATGGCTCCATCGTGCACCGCGGCGCCATCGGCGACTCATCTTTCGCACTGTTCCGGCTTCAGAACGGTCGGCTGGCTGGTGCGGCGTCAGTCAATGACTCCGTTGCGGTGCGAGCGGCCCAGCGACTCATCGAATTGGACGTCGCTGTCGACCCCGACCAGCTTGCGGACCCGGGTGTGTCACTTCGAAAACTGGTTCGTGCCTGAATCGGCGGTGTTCCGTCACCCGGCACACCGTGTTGTCGCCCCGAACTCGACCACATTGACTGGGAGGATGGTTGCCGCCGAATCACTCGCGTCCGACTCCAGCGCGCTCGCACCACTGGCAGACCAGGGCACTCATTTTGCAGTCGAGCAGTTCTACTACCTCGAGGCAGAGTTTCTCGACGACGGAAGGTTTGCCGACTGGCTGGAGATGCTCGCTGACGACCTTCACTATTGGGCACCGACGCGCAGTAATCGCCTCCGGCGGCAGCAGGCGCTGTCCGTTGCCGCCCCGCATGAGGCGGCGTTCTATGACGAGACTCGTGACAGTCTCGCCTGGCGCATTCGACGGTTCGACTCCGGAATGGCATGGGCCGAAGACCCACCGTCACGGACCCGGCACCTCATCAGCAACGTCACGGCCCGCGAGCACAGTGAAGGGCTCGAGGTACGCAGCGCCTTCCTCGTCTATCGCAATCGACTGATGACCGAGACCGACATCTTCGCCGGAGGCCGAACGGACATCCTTCGCTTCGGTGGGCCGCACGGCTTTGAAGTCGCGAGGCGCACCCTGCTGTTCGAGCAGAACGTTCTTCAGATGAAGAACATCAGCACTTTCTTCTAACGGACCGGAGAGCCACATTGAACGCGCTTGCGACCACTCCGCCCCAACTCGTCGGAGGCGAAAGCCACACTATCCCCACGTCTGCAGGGGCGATCCATGTGACAACGGTGGGCCGAGGTTACCCACTTGTGATGCTTCACGGCGGGGGCCCAGGCGCTTCGGCCCTCGCGAACTATCGCGATAACCTGCCTGCCCTCACCGATCGTTACCGCGTCATCCTTCCCGATCAGCCCGGCTTCGGGCAGAGCGATCGACCGAATGCCGAAGAACTCGCCGACCCAGGGATCACCGTTCTCACTCGAACGGCAATACTCGAAACGCTCGACTTCCTCGGAGTTGATCGATTCCATTTGCTGGGTAACAGCCTCGGCGGTGCTGCCGCGCTCTCGATCGCGATTACAGCTCCAGACCGCGTTTCCTCCCTCGTTCTGATGGCGCCGGGCGGTGGGTGGCTCCCGACGGCGCCGACGCCCACCGAGGGGCAGAAGGCGATGTTTCGGTATTACAACGGCGAAGGACCGACGCTCAAGAAGATGAAGGATTTCGTCGGCGTCATGGTTTCGAACTCGCGCAATTTCGATGAGGCCTCAATCCAGGAACGCTACGAAGCCTCTCTCGATGAGTCCCATGTGGCGTTTTACCACCGCTACAACAGGGCGTTTGGGCAGCGTGGCGGGATGGATCCGCTCTGGAAGGAGCTCGACAAGATCACCGCGCCAACCCTCCTCCTGTGGGGGCGCGATGACCGGACGATCACACTCGACGGTGCCAGCGCCATGCTCAAACTGATCCCCACTGTAGAACTCCACGTTTTCGGGGACTGTGGGCACTGGGTACAGGTCGAACGCAAGGCCGAGTTTGAACGGCTCGTCCGCGATTTCCTGGGGGCGTGAGATCACCGTGGACCACGGATGGCTCGACGGCACGACTGCCCTCATCACTGGTGGCGGAACAGGCATCGGGAGGGCCGTTGCCCTGCGATTTCTCGCGGAGGGGGCAACGGTGGCAATCATGGGCCGCGCACGGGATCGACTGGACGAGGTCGTCGGCGCGGCGGGAGACTTGGGCGATAAGGTACTGCCCATAGTTGGCGATGTCACGAGCTCAGTCGACATGCACACCGCTGTTGACCAAACGGTCGAACACTTTGGTGGCCTGGACACCCTGGTTCCCAATGCGGGAATCTGGGACTATCAGCGCTCGATTACAAGGATGTCGGGCTCGCAGCTATCGGAAGCATTCGACGAACTCTTCTCCGTCAACGTCAAGGGTTATCTCCTGGCTGTGGAGGCGGCATGGCCCTCACTGGTGGCTCGGCGCGGCAGCGTCGTGATGACGTTGTCGAATTCATCTTTCTACTCGAATGGCGGCGGAGCACTCTACACCGCGAGCAAGCACGCCGGTCGCGGACTTGTTGTTGAGCTGGCCTACGAGCTCGCCCCCAAGGTTCGAGTGAATGGGGTCGCCTGCGGCGGCATGCGCACGGATCTTCGCGGTCCGGCATCGATCGGCCTCGGCGACCGGTCCATCGAGGACTCCTTCGCCCGGCACGATAACGGGGGCAGCAACCCGCTCCTCCCCCTCCATGACGCGAGCGTCGACCCTGCCGATTACACAGGCGCGTACGTTCTGTTGGCCTCGAAGGCGAACAGCTCCCCGATCACCGGCACCATCATCCAGGTCGACGGGGGGATCGGCGTTCGCGGCTTTCGGACTGCCGCGGGCGGTGACGAACTATGACTGGCGACAGGGGCACCGTCCTCGCTGTCAGAAACGAAGCTGGAAATTCGGATTGGCCAACCCGATGGATCGCCACCGATTCGGAAGGGCACGTTGCCGGATCGGTCAACTGTCGACTCAGCGTACTGGGCGACCTCTCCCGGGCCTATCCAGCTGGGCTCGCTGATCGCGAGTTGGCTGTAGAAGCTGGCACATCGGCGCCTGCGCTCGCCCAGATCGTCACGGTGCTGTTCGAGCGGTACCCCCGGTGCCGACGAATCGTCTTCTCTGCAGCGGTTGGCGATCTCGACTCGATTGCCTTGGCAGAGTCCGCGGGATTCCGATTCACCGTGGACGTCGAGACGCCCACCCGTCAACTGTCACTCCTGGTTGCCGAACCTGAGTGGGTTTTGGTGCAGCCCTCCGCACTTGAAGACATTCCCCTGTGAACCCCAGCCGCTCGAAGGAAGTAGCAATGCCATTACGCTGTGCAATTGTCGGATCCGGAAATATCGGGTCAGATCTCGTCGTCAAACTCGGCAGATCGGAGACTCTCATCCCGTCGATATTGGTGGGGGTGGATCCAGACTCTGACGGACTCAAGCGGGCGGCAGCGGCAGGCATCGAGACGACCAGCGGCGGGGTCGATGTGCTGCTTGATCGGGCCGACGAATTCGACGTTGTTTTCGAGGCAACTTCAGCTGCTGTGCACGCAATCAATGCTCCGAGGTACCGCGAGGCTGGGCTGTTCGCGCTCGACCTTACCCCTGCCGCCGTCGGTCCCTACGTGGTCCCGGCGGTGAACCTGGAAGACGTGCGCGACCAGCGAAACCTGAACCTTGTCACCTGCGGTGGACAGGCCACGGTTCCGATAGTCGCAGCGATCAGCAAGGTCGCGCCCGTCTCTTATGCAGAGATCGTCTCGACAATTTCCAGCCGAGCCGCCGGTCCAGGAACTCGGGCCAACATCGACGAGTTCACTGAAACAACTTCGGATGCCCTGATCCGGGTCGGTGGGGCCGCGCGGGGAAAGGCGATAATCGTTCTCAACCCCGCCAACCCTCCCATCATTATGAGGAACACCGTATTCGCTGCCGTTGACGCGGACGCCGACCTCGACGCCGTCGCTGCGTCGGTGCTTGAAATGGTCGAAGCAGTTCGCGCCTACGTGCCTGGATACGAACTCGTCAGCGAACCGCAGTTCGACCGTGGAGCGGGACCGAATGGATCCACGAAGATCACCGTGCTGTTGCGCGTGAGCGGTGCGGGAGATTATCTGCCCACCTACGCCGGCAATCTCGACATCATCACTGCTGCTTCTATTGCGGTAGCTGAACGTCTCGCGCCGCTGATCGTGAGGGAGCTCGCGTGAACGCGTTCCTCGCGAACCAGAGCTCACCGGTGGTCGACAGGGACGGCACGGTGGCACCCCTGGATGGACGCACGATTCAGATCTGTGACACCACCCTCAGGGACGGATCCCACTCCGTGGCGCATCAGTTCAGTCTCGACAATGTTGCTGAAATCGCGGGAGCCCTGGATTCGAGCGGAGTGAACCTCATCGAGGTCACCCATGGCGACGGTCTCGGCGGTAGCTCGTTCAATTACGGTTTCGGAGCCCACTCCGATCTCGACCTCATTCGCACTGCCAGGAGTGTGGTGAAGCGAGGCAAGCTGGTCGCACTCCTTTTACCGGGTATCGGCACGATTCACCAGCTCGACGAGGCGCATGACGCCGGGATCGACGTTGTGCGCGTCGCGACGCACTGCTCTGAGGCAGACATATCGATCCAACATCTTGAGCATGCGCGGAAGCTGGGCCTGGAAGCCGTGGGGTTCCTGATGATGTCGCACATGGTTGGGCCGAACCGGCTTGCCTCTGAAGCCGCAATCATGCGAGATGCTGGCGCACAGACCGTCTACGTCGTCGACTCTGCCGGGGCAATGCTCCCCCATCAGGTGGTGCAACGAGTGGAGGCTTTGAAGGACAAACTGGGTCCGGACACGGCGATCGGAATGCATGCCCACAATAATCTTGGCTCAGCGGTTCCCAACGCGATCGCAGCGGCTATCGCGGGAGCCAACATTCTGGACGGATCAAGTCACGGGCTCGGTGCTGGCGCTGGAAATGCCGCCACCGAGGTCCTGGTTGCCGCACTCGATCGTGCTGGGGCGTCGACGACCGTTTCAACCCTCGATCTCATCGACGCAGCCGAAGACGTCGTTGCCCGAATCTGCGCCGGCAAGCTCCCTACTCTCGATCGAGGGAGCCTTCTGCTGGGCTATTCCGGCATCTACAGCTCGTTCCTGCTGCACACGCGAAGGGCCGCAGAACGTTACTCCGTTCGTGAGGCGGACATCCTGCTTGAGCTTGGACGCCGCCATGTCGTCGGCGGTCAGGAAGACATGATCGTAGACGTCGCGATACAGCTTGCGGAGGAGCGAGTCAGCTGACCGAGCGAGTCAGCTGACGGAGCGTGCCAACTCTGCCACCGGAGCGACTGGCCTCGATGCGGCCTTGATTGCCTGCGATGCAGAAAAACAGACGGTCCTCAACGTGTGGGCGTAGCTCTCCGGGGCTGCAGAGCCGTTATCGATGGAGATTGAGAACGCCGCAACGGGTCGACCGGACCGGCCGATTATCGGCGCAGCGATGCAGTTGAGTCCTATGGACGACTCGCCCCGATCAAACCCGATTCCGACCCGACGAATCTCCTCTAACCTCGCAAGGAGTACATCTTTGCTGGTGATGGTCTTTTCAGTCCAGGGGATCAGAGGCGAGCTCAGCGTCTGGTCTGTGCTGTCGGGACTCCAGGCCAGAAGTACTTTTCCGATCGCCGTGGCATATGCCGGCGCATGGCCACCGATGCGGGATGGCGAACTGGCTGGGTGCGCCCCATGCAGCTTGTTGAGATACACCACATCCGTGCCCTGCAGAACGCAAAGATGCACGGTCTGGTGGGTGCGTTCGTAAAGGTCGATGAGGTGTGGGGTCAGAGTGTCACGGATCCTGTCCTGCGCAGCAGAACGGCTACCGACTCCCAGGCTCGACAGCATCGGGCCAACCCGGTAGCTGGTTCCAACTCGCTCGACAACGTGGTTGCGCTCGAGCATCACCAACAGTCGAAATGCCGTCGATTTCGAGAGGCCCGTCCTTCGCGCCAACTCGCTCACGCCCAACGTGTCGCGCGTTTCCGCACCGAAAGCGAGCAAGATGCTGAACGCCTTGTCGACCGCGGTTCGTTCGTCTCTGACTGACCTGAGTTCTAGTGTCACTGTCTACATCTTCTTCGATGTCGTGGATCATCGCCCGGAATTTGGGCTGATAGACGAATATAGGCACTGACATGCAAGAATGTCAAACTATGCTTTACTGTCTATTATAAATGACGGTAAGGAGACACCATGACGGAGCAGGACGAGACCATTGCCCGGAACATCATCCGGCTTCGTACTGACCAACGACTAACAATTGGTGAGGTCGCGAGACGAGCGGACATCTCGAAGCAAACGCTGTCAGTGATCGAACGGGGAACGGCCAACCCCACGATTGGAACACTCAACGCCATCGCGAGCGCTCTCGGCACAACACTGAGGACTCTTGTCGTCGAGGTCGGTTCACCCATCGTGGTTCGCCCTGCCTCGAGTGCATCCTGGACCGATGGGGTGGGCGGAGAGGCGCGACTCCTCGACCAGATCTACGGTTACGGCTACGTGCGGTCATCCATCGTGAAGCTTCAGGCAACGAAGCGCCGCCCCAGCGAGGTGCTCTACCGAGGCAGTCTCCATCACGTCTATGTGATCGAAGGGGATGTGCAGGCCGGCCCGAGCGACCGCCCCATCACCCTTGCCGCGGGCGACTTCGCGAGGTTTCCCGCGGATGTGGCGCATGTGCTCGCAGCCTGGTCCGCCACCGCAACCGTGCACCTGGTCACTACCTTCCCGCAGATCGCACAGCTGCCTCCCGTTCCTCAAACCTGAGTTCGCGCAGAACCGTCACT
>Ga0302202_10000678_pt1 | contig 44280 bp, 39 predicted proteins | sample II_Bog_N3_3_FD_194579 | JGI IMG/M metagenome (GOLD analysis project Ga0302202, IMG submission 194579) | Peat permafrost microbial communities from Stordalen Mire near Abisko, Sweden - II_Bog_N3_3 | ecosystem: Environmental > Terrestrial > Soil > Wetlands > Peat | place: Sweden: Abisko...
GGCCGTCTTTGAGCGGGCGCCTGACGCGGTAGTTGCGACCGAGGAGGGCCTGCTGCGCGATGGATTTGGCCCTAACCCGTTTTATTCCTGCCTGATTGCCGAGCAGGACGGGCAGCCAGCCGGCTTCGCACTGTTTTTCTTCAACTACTCGACGTGGATGGGCCGGCCCGGTATCTACCTTGAGGACCTGTTCGTGCTGCCCGAGTTTCGCGGCCTGGGCATAGGCAAGGGGCTTTTGCAACGAGTGGCTGCTGTCGCCGTGGAAAAGGAGTGCGGGCGTCTGAACTGGGCGGTTCTGGACTGGAATACACCGGCCATTGACTTCTATCGCGCCATGGGGGCGGAGTTCATGGATGAGTGGAGGCTGGTGCGCCTGGAAGGCGAAGCGATCAGGCGGCTAGCCGAGGGAACTGAAAGCCGCGCGGGGACTACGCCTTGAGGATTCGCGTGATTGGCGGGGGACTGGCCGGGCCGGAGGCGGCGCTGACGGCTGCGCGGCTGGGCTGCGAGGTGGATCTCTACGAGATGCGCGCCGTGGTGGATGGAAAGCCGCGCCTCACACCGGCGCACCAAACCACAGATTTCGGTGAGCTGGTTTGCTCGAACTCGCTCAAGAGCGAATCGGAGTGGACCGCGCCGTGGCTTCTCAAGCAAGAAATGCGGCGCGGGGGTTCGGCGCTTTTGCGCATTGCGGATGCTTGCGCGGTGCCGGCGGGTCACGCTCTAGCGGTCGATCGCGTGGTGTTTTCGCGGCGCATCTCGGAGGCGATCGAAGCGGAGCCGCGCATTCGCGTGATTCGCGAAGAGGTGACGAGCCTGGAAACACCGGACGGTGAAACGGCTCTCACTATCGTGGCGACAGGGCCGCTTACGTCGGATGCGCTGGGCAAGGAGATCGAGCGCCTGACCGGCGCGGGACACCTGGCGTTTTACGATTCGATTTCGCCGATTGTGGATGCCGAGTCGATTGACATGAGCCGCGTGTATTTTGCCGCGCGCTGGGACAAGGGAACGGCCGACTACATCAACTGCCCGATGGACCGCGCGGAGTACGACCGCTTTTACGACGCGCTGCTGGCCGCTGAAGCCGCCGAAAGCAAAGAGTGGGAGAAGCTGGAATACTTCGAGGGCTGTTTGCCGATCGAGGTGCTGGCCACGCGGGGGCGCGATACGCTGCGCTTCGGTCCCATGAAGCCGGTGGGACTGCGCGATCCGCGAACCGGAAAAAACCCGTGGGCCGTGGTGCAGTTGCGCAAGGAGAACCTGCGCGCGGATAGCTACAACCTCGTTGGTTTTCAGAATCATCTGAAGTTTGGCGAACAGGCGCGGGTGCTGCGGCTGATTCCGGGGCTTGAAAATGCGCGCTTCCTCCGCTACGGGCAGATTCATCGCAACACATACATCTGCGCGCCGGTGTTGCTGGATGCATGCCTGCGGCTGAAGCGTGACGCTGGCCCGATAGATTCTGAGTCTCCCACCCATGCGCAAAAAACGCGAATGGATGGGGCACACGCGATCTTTTTTGCCGGGCAGGTTTGCGGCGTCGAGGGCTACACGGAATCCATTGCAACGGGAATGCTGGCAGGAATCTATGCTGCGGCGATCGCGCGCGGCGAGGACCCTCAACCGGTTCCGCGATCGACGGCGCTGGGCTCGCTGGTGCATTACATCACGCACGCCGATCCGAAAGATTTTCAGCCGGCCAACATCACCTTCGACCTGCTGGAGCCGCTGGAAGAAGAGTTGCGGAAGAAGATCCGCGATAAGAAGGAGCGGCACCGGCTGGTGTGCGAGCGGGCGCTGGCGGCGTTTGATGTGTGGCGGGCGGCGACGTTGTTGGGAGGGTCATCCCTCGGGAGCTAGCGCCGGGAACATTTCTGCGTACGTTCGTGTCCAACGAAGTAGGGTTTAGCGCGCGGCAGCGGCATGGCGCGACCATTTACCCTGAAGATTGGGACGAATCAAGTGACAGGGCGCTGAGCAGGTCCGAGGGAAGTGAGTTTTTTTGATGCGATGGCTGGCAATAATTTGTGGTGTGGCGGCGATCGGTTGCGGCGCGGCGATGGCGTGCGCCCAGGGCGCGCAGCCTACTGCCGCGGAGAAGAAATCGGCCACCACCATCGTGCTTCCACCGTCGCCCAAGGCCATTTTGCCGGACGAGTTTGATGGCTGGACGACGGCAGAACCATCGAAAACGGTGACCGATCCTACGCAGGCCGACCCGGCCAATGCCGCGGCGCTGAAGGAATACGGGTTCAACGCGGCCGTCACGGCCAGTTATAAGCGCGAGGGAGAAACGCTCAGCCTGCGCGCGCTGCGCTTCGATGACGCGAGCGGGGCCTTCGGAGCTTACAGCTACTACCGGCAGAATGGCTGGCCGAAGGAAGCCATCGGCAGCGGCGCGGCGTCGAACAACAATCGCGTTATGTTTTGGGTGGGAACCACGGTGGTGGACGCCACGTTTTCTCACGTATCGCCGGAGTCGGCAGGGGAAATGCGCGAGATTGCGCGCCAGTTGCCGCAACCGACTGGAAACCGTGCGCTGGCGCCGCCCATCCTGGCCAGCCTGCCGCAATCAAAGCTTGACCCGCAAAGCACACACTATGCGGTGGGGCCGGCCAGTTACGCGGGCGCGGGCGGGGTGTTGCCACCGTCGCTGGTCAAATTCGAGATGGGCGCAGAAACGCTCACGGCAAATTATTCGCTCGTCTCCGGCTCGGCCACGCTCACGCTCATCGATTACCCCACGCCGCAGATCGCCCACGCACAGGTGGAGGCGATTCGCGCGTATCTGAAGGCCGGCAGCCAGGCGCAGCCACCCTGGCCAAAACCGCTCGTCGACTCCGATACTGCCGCACTCGAGGTGCGGGATAGCGGGCCGCTGGTGGCGATTGTGAGCGGAGATGTGATTCCCGACGACGCCCACCGGCTGCTGGAGTCTGTGCATTACGAAGCCGATATGACGGCGATTCCGCAGCCGTTGGAGTCGGATGTGGAGAAGACCAGCAAGCTGCTGCTGGGCATTGCTGTCCTGAGCCTGATCGGCGCCACCGCAGCCATTTTGCTGGGAGGGATCCTGGGCGGGGGCAGGGCGCTTTATCGGATCGCTACGGGCAAACCGGCCTCGTCGATGTACGACGTGGAGTTCATTCATCTCGATTTGCAGGAAAAATGGGTGGAAGGCCGGGGAGAATCGGTGGAAGAAATCGTAGTGATTGAGAGGCCGCATCCGAAGGGTTAATGTCGTACTTATACTGTGGAAAAACGGGCCGAAACCCGAGAAAACTAGGGCAAATCACGGGAAATCACGAAGATACGCAGGCGAACGATCGGCGAAGAAAATCACGGTCTCCATCGCTCTACTGAATTGTTAAATTATTGAAACAAAGCCACTTATTTTCTCCCATATTTTCTCTTGACACTGCTTTCCCCCGAACCTAGTATGCAGCCAGAAAGTTCTATCGGGTTTGCCTCCGTTGGAACTATTCTCCCTGAGGAGAGAGCTGCCCCGTTGCCGGGCGGCTCTTTCCGTTTAGAACGCCTTTTTAGGCCTTGGGACTTTCCTCAGGGTTTGCCGGCGAAGTTTCGGTCCATTGCTCATCGCATTGCTCGCAGCGCCAGGTGTTTTCGGGATCGACGCCTTCGAGAACCACGTCCTCCGACCCGCACTTGGGACACTTGGGTTCGACAAACTCGGGAACTTCCTCCTTTTCTTCTTCGACGATCTCCTGCGGATTCGTTTGTGCGGCGATGGCGCGCGCCTGATCGAGTTGATCGGCGGCAACCAGCACGCGCGGACTGGCGAGGCTGGCGCTTCGATAGCGGGTGCCCGACGCGGGGCCGTCGATCCAGCTGTCGATTCCTGCCTGCCGCAACGCGGCGACGAGTTGCCGCGCCTGGTTCGATGTCTCGCACTCGCATAAGAGGGTCTTCCACGTGTACTCGTGCGGGCCAGCAGTTTCGTCGGGCACATCGGGAGTGTCTGGCACCGGCTCCGGAGCGTGGGCACCGAATGCATCGCCGGATGCAATGTCGTCCTCCGGATACGATGGCGCGTTGCTCAGCGCTAGCGAAGGTTGAGTTGGTTCTCTTTGCGCCGACTGAAGCGCCCTGACAGATTTCGGATTCTCCGGATCGCCCAATCCGCGACTGAGCATCTCGGCGCGCAGCGCCTGCTGCGCGGATTGAGTCAGATCGGCATAATCGCGGGCGAGCTCGAGCAATTCACCCTCGTATTTCTCGTGGTACTCCGCGGTCAGTCTCTGCCACTCTTGAACAGGATCGATTTGCATGGGCAAAAGTATACGGCGATTCCGGAACGCGTGCGCGCTTTTCAGGGTTTGCGCGCGCCTTTACCTTCCTCCGGCGCGACGATACAATCGAAGATGCAGGCCGACGTAGCTCAGTTGGTAGAGCAGCTGATTCGTAATCAGCAGGTCGTCAGTTCAAGTCTGACCGTCGGCTCCAGAATCCGGATTTGGGCGTGGCCTCTCGCGAGCGAGAGGTCATTTTTATTGCGCTTGAGCCTGCACGTACACCGCGACACTGGCAGAGACAAGATCCTGCGGGGGAATCACCGGCATCTGGCCCTTGGGCGCAGGCGGCAGTTTGACACCCGGCTTGAGTTCAATGGCGACGAGATTGTGTTTTCCGGCCATGATCATGGGCATGGTGAAGCTGGCCTGGAAGTTGCCCAGCGGACCGACTGGCGCGGCCGCGGCCTTGGTGCCCTGCACACCATCTACCCAGATCCACGCTGAGCCGCCGGGCGCAAATTTGGAGCCGCGCAAGACTACCGGCAGCCCTACTTCGACCACCGAGCCCGGCGGATAGAGGGTGTTGTTGGACGCGTTGACAACGCCGACCGTAGGCCCGCAGCCGCCCACCTGGCAGACCGTAATGGAAGCGGTTGCAGGCTGGCTGCCGGGAGTTCCAGCATGGAGCAGGTGCGCGCCCGGCGCGGTCGCGGCCGGGATGAGCACGTTGGTGAGGAACTGCCCGCCCGACGAGCCCACGGTGTTGTGGCCAATGATCTGGCCGGTGTTTGAGTCGAGCCAGAAGTAGACGTCGTTGCTGCCGGCGGCCTCGGTGCCTGTGGTGAGCACATCGCTCAGCGGCGCGCAGGTGATTCCGTCGCACTCGTGTACGCGGAACGTATATTGCGTCGCGGGCTTGAGATCTATGGCATTGAAGGTGAGCGCCGGCGTGGTGATGGTGACCGGCGGCGGGCCCCACACGAGCGTCGACTTCGTGTCTCCAATTACCGTCTTGTTCCAGGCGATGTTGAGCGCATTCACATAAGCGCCGCGGAAAAACGATGCTGTAACGGGAAGCACCTGTCCGGCCACGACCTCGGGCTGCGAGACGGCGATGGTTTGCGAAAAGAGGCTGCCCTTATTATTCGCTGCCGTGGTGTTTTGGATTTGCGGCTTGGCCGGAAGCGGATAGATAAGCCCGAAATCGAGATCGAGCTTGGGACTGACGGCGATGACGAATGGGCGCAGGCCGCCCAGCGTGGCTTGGTAGAGATTCTGGAAGAGGGCATTGAAATCGTTGCTCACGTTGGTGGAATTGGCATCGAGCGTGGGCGAATTCACAAAGCCTATGATCCATCCCGATACCTGGTCGCGGAGGTGGGCATCGGTGTCGGCCGCAATGAGGGTGCCGATGCCCTGAACGGCGAGATTGAGAGCTCCGCCGATGGCTGCAATGGCCGCTTCCGGCGCGACGGTTCCGCCACTGGCCGCTGCGGCTGCGCCTTCCGCCGCAAGCTGGGCTGTGAATTGCGTGGCGGCGGAGACGAGCTGGTGTGTCACATCGCCGCCGTACACGGCTTCCACCGCAATGTCGACAGCGGGCGTGCAGACGACGGGCAGGTCGAAACTTGTCGCGTTGCGCGCAGACGATGTGCAGATGACGGTGAGATAGGCGGTGAAAACGATGGTGAAGGCTGGGTCCGTGGGCTCAGTGGGACAATTTGCGCCCACATGGCATGTGTGAGGCGACGTCATCCAGAACGTGACGCCGTTCAACGGCGCCTGATAGGTGAAACGGATGCGGCGGCCGTTGACCATGTTCATGGAATCGTCTTCCCATGACTCCTGAAAGTTGGCGGTGAGATAGCCCTTGGGATTCATGGCGCAGGGCTGAATGTTGTAGGGCGAGTTGGGGCTGTGGTTCTCAAGCGTCTGGATGGCCTGCTGCACGTCGTTGCAAATGCCGCCCTTCATGGCGCTCCACAGGGCATCGAAGTGGCCCGGCGTAAAAAGGTCGGAACCCTTGGCCTGAAGCAAACCGGCGGGCAGGCCCGCCAGTTGTTGAGCTGAAAGCGAGCCGACCACGGCGGCGCGCGGCGTGCCGTTCTCGTCGGTGAATCCCAGGTTCAGGCGCATCGGACTGGCAATCCAGTACACCGTTCCCGAGGGCTTCCATGGGTTGATTTCCTGGGCGGCAGCGCCGTGCGCGGCCAGAAAAATAAACAGAGCAGCGATTGCGGCTTTCAACGCGCGGGCACAGCACGGCCTGAGGCCGGAAAGGGGGGAATGCATGGGCTCAGTCTCCTCGAAAAAAATGACACCGGAAAGAGGACTGGGGAAAAAGAGGGCTTCAGTATAGCGCAGGAGAACAACGATTGGCGTTGGGATTCTTCGCGGAACTCACACCGCCGTACCGTATCATCCGAGTCTGGAAAGTCTGGCGAACCTCGCGAAAGTCTGGTGAGCCTCCATCACTGGGGGCAGGTCACCCCCTCCGAACCGGAGACGCATCGACCGACTTGAGAGGCGTTATTTTCGCGTGACTTCTCCGCATTGAGACGGCATAATTACTTTTATTCGCCGGGAATCGAAGCCCGCGATGCCACGCATTCCTATTCACGTCTTTATTGAAATACAAGCCACGTCCTAAGGGGGCCAGGGAGCGCCCGCCGGACATTGTGGCCCTTCGCAGCGCGGAGAAGAAGACACCGTGTCGAAGCAGCCAATCCGCAAAGCCCACGCCTCAGGCAATGTGCTATGGCTGCCGGCTCTGCTGGCGTTCGCCCTTGGCATTTTCGCCTTCGCGCTTCGGGCGCGGTCGGCGCCAATGCTCCCCTTTTCCATTCTGGGTGCAGCAGCAGCGCTTCTGGCTTACGCCGCGGTGGTGAGGCAGCGGGCTGTTGTTGCCGGCCGCGTCCTGACGCTGGAGTTCGCCCCCAAGACCGCGCATTGGGTGCAGCTCATCATGCAAAGCTGCATCTATGGGTATTGGGGCTGGTATTGGCCTCAAGTCTACGATGAGATCCCGCTGATTCTCGCCCAGATCGTATTCGTTTATGCGCTCGACATGCTGGTCTGCTGGTCGCGGCGTGACAAGTGGTTGCTGGGTTTCGGTCCCATTCCCATCATTCTGAGCACGAACCTGTTTTTATGGTTCCGGGACGACTGGTATTTCCTCCAGTTTGTGATGATCTCAATCGGGGTGGTCGCAAAAGAGTATGTGCAGTGGAAGCGGGACGGCAAGAGCGCACATATTTTCAATCCTTCTGCGGTGGGGCTATTTCTCTTTTCCGTCATCCTGATTGCCACCCACAGCACACACATTACCTGGGGCGAAGACATTGCGCTCAACCTGCACCTGCCACCCAACATTTATTTGGAAATCTTTTTACTCGGGCTGGTGGTGCAAGCCTTGTTCTCCGTAACGCTGGTGACGCTCTCCGCAGCGGCGGCACTGGTCATTGGCAATCTTATCTATACGCGGGTGACCGGCGTTTACATGTTTATCGATTCGAATATTCCGGTATCGGTTTTCATTGGGCTGCACCTGCTGGTGACGGATCCCGCAACCTCACCCAAGAGTAAAAGCGGTAAGATGATCTTCGGCGGATTGTACGGCGCCTCCGTCTTCGGGCTCTACGGATTTCTGTCGTTGATCGGCGCGCCGCGGTTTTACGACAAGCTCTTATGCGTTCCGCCTCTCAATCTCATGGTCCGGGTTTTGGATAAGGTGGGCCACCGATTGGATGCGTCGGTGGCTCGGATTCTCCAGAGTATCCATGCACCGCGATTCATTTGGGCTGCCTCGCCACAACAGTTAAACCTGGCTTTCATGTCCGTCTGGGTAGTTCTGTTCGGATGGATGATGACCACTGGCTTTGTGACCACGGAGATCGTTGGCATCCAGCACCCGGGAAAGGATCCAGCATTCTGGGAACAGGCTTGCAATGCCCATCGCCACAAAGCGTGCACCGTGTGGGTAGGTTTTTTGAACACGGAGTGCGAGAGGGGATCGGCAGATTCGTGCTTGAAGATGGGAACGGTCACCAACCTTGGGGTACTGGTGCCTCGCGAGCCTGCCGCGGCGGGCCGCGGGTTCGGCCGCGCCTGCGATCTGGGCGAACGGAAGGCCTGCGTTCAGTTCGTCGATTTCGTAAAGGACGGCGGCGACCGGGTTCTTCAAGCTTCGTGCGACAAGGGAGACGCCTACAGTTGTTTTTACCTGGCCACGGCGCTGCACGCTGGCAAGGGCGTAGGCCAGGACGATTCTCGCGCCCTGTCGTTGTTCGAATTCTCCTGCAAGAAAGGCTACGTTCGCGGTTGCGGCGTAGCAGGCGAGATGGTTTTGAATGGCCAGGGCGCTGCAACCGACACGGCGAGGGCGCTCAAGAATCTGGAAACATCATGTGCCGGAGGTTGGGCACAGAGTTGCGTGGAAGCTGCAACGGTATATCGCCGTGAAGCGGCCTCGCCGCAGACCGAAGAGCTTGCGGAACAGCGCTTGCAGCAAGGCTGCGACCTCGGCGATCAGGTGGCGTGCAGGATGTTGGCGGACCCCGCGCTGCTGGCGCCGCCGTATCACTAACCCCCTGCATAGTGCTGGGTAGGAATTCGACCCCGGACCACGGCGGGCAGGAAGGCTCAAATTGACAACGCCCACTTTACTGGTCTACTCATCTCCCGATCGAGACTCGGTGAGAATTTCAAGCAATTGCTTCGCAAGCATAGCGTCGAGTAGTTCTTTCATTTCACTAAGGTCGATCCTGCCCTGTTCCCAAGCATTGTCTGCGGCCTCGAGCGCCTTGTAGTACGGCGTCTTGTTAGCGGCAATCTGATCTGGAATTGTGTTCTTGCCCGGAATGCGGTATCCAAGTTTCAAACAGAGGATTATGTATGAGGCAGCCCGGGAGGTCCTTCCATTCCCATCTGTGAACGGATGAATCCAATTCAAGCGCCACATCACATACGCGGCAAGGTGAATCGGGCTTTTTTCGTTCCAGTTCTCGTTGACATAGTCGCAGAGATCCTCGATTCGCTCTGGAACTTCTCAGGCGGCTGGCGGTTTGTGCTTGCTCCCTCGAATTTCAATATCTGAAGGGCGCCAATTTCCTGCGTACCCTGTAATGCCAGCCAATGCTTCCCGGTGAAGAGACAGAAGATGCGACGGACGGAATCTGAAAGGCTGCCTGTCCGGATCGAGGAAGGTCTCGACCATCCGGATGACAAGGTCGAACTGCTTGAGCCCGTTTAGGGCCTCCTGGCGGGCCCTAAGATCGGGGTTGGTGATGATCTCAGCATCAAACGCTTGGCTGTGCCGAGTCGAATCAGTCATTACTTGCTCTGATGTTCCGCCTTCAGCGTCTCGGCCTGTTCATCCACCATCTCGCGTGTTATGCGCTCGTTTTCGATGTGGGTGTTGCCATAAGCGAAGCTCCGCCGTTGCGCTTCACGTTCTTCGCTGGGGAATGGAAGGCCACGCGCTGCCTCGACAAGTTCCTGCAAGTAATTCGTCATGAACCGATTCTCCCCTATTTCCGTTCGGCGCCGCTTGGGATGGGCGGCGACGGGCGCTTGGATCCGAAAGACGAGGTCAAAAAGAGCCTACCACAAGGGATGCGATCCATTGCGTCAATGTCAGCCGTAGGCACGCGGATCACGGGAGGGCTGTACCTCGTCGATTACGCGCCTTCACGGCGCAATTACCGGACAGGCGCACCGAAACGCTGACGACCAAGTCTGCTCTCTTTCGCTGTGACCGCGTTACGGGCAATCAAAATGCCGCTTCTTGCTGCATCTCGTAAACCATTGATTCTATTATTTGGCGTCCCCGACGGGATTTGAACCCGTGTTATCGCCGTGAAAGGGCGGTGTCCTAGGCCGGGCTAGACGACGGGGACGATTGGGAGAGCAAAGAGCGGCAGGAAGAGCGGACTCAAGCGCTATTTCAATATGCGTCCTTTTGAAAGGCTATCAACTCGCGGAATGGGTGTCAAAGACGGCTTGTCGGAACCAGAAGCGTCAAGACGGCGTAAACGTGTTGTGCGCTATCCTCGAATAAAGGCTGCGGCGTGACTGCGGGCCTCTGTGGCAGGCCGCGCTGCGTAGTTTTTGCATCATTTACCCGGTTCCGCGTATCGCATCGTTGAGGCAACGAATTGGCGGGCGGCGAATTGGGCAGCCGATAACCGTAATCCATTGTCGCGGGGGGACGCCAGACCGCCCGTCGCGGATTCGATTGCGGAGATCAAGCCCGCGCACAAGGCGCCCAAGTTGCTGGCGCTGTGCGCCGCGGCCGCACGGAATGATGCGGCAGTCCAAAATGCCGCGGTACCGGGGCATCACAAGTTCCCGTGGGTGACAGCCATCGGTTCAATTCCACCGCGCGGCCCAACTGCGCTTCGGGTTGGGCGTGAATCACGTGGCGGCGCTGGGAAGATGAGCGGGCAGAGTACGCAGGCGAGCGGCGTGGGTGCGCGGCCGCAGAGAAGATTTGAACCAGAACACGCAAGGCCCGTGCAGGTTGAACATGGATGGCCAGAGGAAGAGCTAAGTGACGCAGAACAAATTTGCAGGGATTCTATTGACGGGTGGTTTGACCCTGGCGGTGCTGGCGGCAACGGGTTGCCAGAAAAAGCCGGCGGCCGCTGCCGGGGCCGGGCCGCAGGGCCTGCCCGTGCAAACAGTGACCGTAGCCATGGCGCCGGTGGCACAGAGCAGCGAGTACGTGGCCACAATCAAGTCGCGGAATTCGGCTACGCTGCAACCCCAGGTGAGCGGCCCGCTGACGGCGATTCACGTCAAGTCAGGCGACAATGTGAAGAAGGGCGCACCGCTGATCGAGATCGATCCGCGCCAGCAGCAGGCACAGGTTGCCTCGTTGCGTGCCACCGAGCGGCAGAAGAAGGCGCTCTATGACTACGACACCATCGAGCAGGATCGCCAGCAGAAGCTGTTCGACGCCGGCGTGACCAGCCGCGACACTCTCCAACAAGCGCAGCAGGCCTTTGAGAACGCCAAGGCGGATTACGAAGCGGCGGTGGAATCGCGCAAGACGCAGGAACAATTGCTGGGTTACTACACCATTCGCGCGCCCTTCGACGGTGTAGTGGGCGACATCCCAGTGCATGTGGGAGACTACATAACCACGACCACGATTCTGACCACTGTGGACGAGAGCAACGCGCTTGAGGCCTACGTTTACATTCCCACGGAGCGCGCCGCCGAGGTGCGCATGGGACTCGCGATCGACCTGACGGACAACAACGGCAAACTGATCGAGAAGACGCAGGTGGATTTCATCTCGCCCGAAGTGGACAGCACGCTACAGGGGATTCTGGTAAAGGCCGCGGTGCGGTCGGCGCCCGAGACGCTGCGCAATGCCCAGATCGTGAAGGCCAAAGTCATTTGGAGCACGAAAACCATGGCGGTGGTTCCCGTGCTGGCGGTGATCCGGCAGGGCGAGGAGAGCTTTGTGTTCGTGATGCAAAAGCAAAGCGGCATGGTCGTGGCGCACCGCACGCCGGTGGTGCTGGGCGATACCGTGGGCAACAACTATTCGATTGTCTCCGGGCTGAGCGCGGGCGACCGCGTGATTGTGACCGGCATACAGTTTCTGGTGGATGGCATGCCGGTGATTCCGCTGGGGGGATGAAAAAGCAGCTACTAGCTTCCAGCTCCTAGCTCCTGGCTTTTCGTGCCGGGTGCGACCAGATTGCTCGGTCTCGGAAGAGGCTGGAAGCTAAAAGCCCCGGCCTTGAGAAGCGGGGAAAAGCATTCACTGAAAGAGGATTCGCTTTGTTTGTTGATTTCTTCATTCACCGCCCGGTATTTGCCACGGTCTGCGCCCTGATGATCATTCTCGCGGGCGCCATCTGCATTCCCAATCTTCCTGTGGCCATGTATCCAACGCTGGCGCCGCCGGTGGTGGCGGTAACGGCCAACTACGTGGGCGCCAATGCTGAAACCGTGGAGAAGGCCGTCACCATTCCGCTGGAAGAAGCTATCAATGGCGTGGAGGGCATGCGGTACATCAGTTCCTCCAGCACCAACAGCGGCAGCGTGGAAATCGACATCACATTCCAGACCGGCTACAACCTCGACATTGCGGCTGTGGACGTGCAGAATCGCGTGGCCAGCGTGGAAGGGCGCCTGCCGGGCGAGGTCGTGTCGACTGGCATTACGATCCTGAAGGCCAATTACAACTTCGTTTTCGGCGCGGGATTCTTTACGCGCGACAACCGCTACTCGGACGAATACATCTCCAACTATCTCGACGTTTATGTGAAAGATGCGCTCAAGCGCGTGCCCGGCGTGGGCGATGTGGTCATCTTCGGCGAGCGCAAGTACGCCATGCGCGTGTGGCTCGATCCCGTGCGCCTGGCTGCGCGCAATCTGACTGCGACCGATGTATTGAGCGCGCTACAAGAGCAAAACGTCGAGGTTCCCGCCGGACAACTTGGGCAGCCGCCATCGGATTCGAAGCAGGCGTTTCAGATTCCCGTGCGCGTGGTGGGCCGCCTCTCGAGTCCCGAGGAGTTCAACAACATCATCGTCAAGAACTCGCCGAATGGCCTGGTGCAACTGAAGGACGTGGGCCACGCGGATGTAGGTGCGGAGGACTACAGCAACCTGATCGAATATGGGGGCCATCAGGCGATGGGCCTTTTTGTGGAGCAGCTCTCGAACGCCAACGCGCTCGACGTGGACCGCAAGGCCAAGACGGCGCTGGATCAGCTCGCGAAGAACTTTCCGCCCGGCCTGGAGTACGCCATCGCCTTCGACTCCACCACCGCGGTGGGTGAGTCGATTCGCGAAGTGCTGGTGACGCTGATTGAAGCCGTGGTCATCGTGATTGCCGTCATCTTTCTTTTCCTGCTCGACTGGCGCGCCACCATCATTCCCGCAGTCACCATTCCGGTATCTCTCATCGGCACGTTTGCGTTTATCAGGCTCTTCGATTTTTCCATCAACTCTCTAACGCTCTTTGGCATCACGCTGGCCACCGGACTGGTGGTGGACGATGCGATTGTGGTGATTGAGAACGTGCAGCGTCACATTCACATGGAACACTCGAATGCCCGCGAGGCCACTTCGCGCGCCATGGGCGAGGTGACCAGCGCGGTAATTGCGACATCTCTGGTGCTGATTGCCGTGTTTGTGCCGGTCAGCTTCTTTCCCGGCACCACGGGCATTCTCTACCGGCAGTTTTCGCTGACGATTGCGTTTTCCATCGCCATTTCGGCGTTCAATGCGCTCACGCTTTCGCCGGCACTCTCTGCGCTGCTGCTGCGCGGCGAAGAGGCGCGCCCGCGCCAGTTGGATTTTCTCCACATCGGATTTGTCTCACGCGCCTTTGCCGCATTTATTCACGGCGCCGACAACTTTGTCGGCTGGCTGGGGAGAACTTACGCGCGCGTGATTCATGTGGCGTTGCAATTGCGCTACGTGCTGCTGGTGGTGTTCTTCGCTGGACTGGGCGCCACGGTGTGGGTCTACCGCGCGGTGCCAACGGGCTTTATTCCGCAGGAAGACCAGGGCTATTTCATGGTGCTTATCCAGGCGCCGCCGGGCTCTTCGATGGCTTACACTACCTCGCTCGCCGAGCGGGCAGAGGCGATCGTTGGCGCGGAACCTGCCGTGGGAATGCGCCTGTTTTCGATCGTGGGTTTCAGTTTTGCGGGATCCGCCCCCAACACCGGCATGATGTTCATGAACACCAGCCCGCCCGACGGTCACAAAGGAAAGTGGCCGTCGACGGCAGAGGTCGTGGCGCATGTGAGCCCGAAGCTGCAAATGCTGATGTTTGCTCCAAACGGCGGACTGGCGGAAGCATTTGAGCCACCGGCTGTGCAGGGCGTGGGCAGCCTCGGCGGTTTTCAATTCATGCTTCAGGACCAGGGCGGAAATTCGCTGAGCGATCTGGACCGCGTGGCGCACCAGATTGTGAACGCCGGCGCGACGCACAAGGAGCTTATTGGCCTCTACACGAGCTTTTCCGCCAACGATCCGCAAGAGCTGGTTACCATCGACCGCGAGAAAGCCAAGGCGATGGGGGTTTCCCTTTCGCAGATCACCACCACGCTCAACGTCTTCATGGGCTCGGAGTACATCAACGACTTCGATTACAACAATCGTACCTATCGCGTTTTTGTGCAGGCCGACCAGCCGTTCCGCATGAATGCGGGCGACCTGCACAGTTACTACGTGCGCTCCGATTCCGGCCAGATGGTTCCGCTGGACAATCTTGTGACGGTCAACGAGAGCGCAGGTCCGCCGGTGATTTCGCATTACAATCTCTTCCGCTCGGTAGAGATTGACGGCTCGGCGGCTCCCGGATACAGTTCCGGCCAGGCGCTGGCGAGCATGGACAAGCTGGCAAGCGGCAACATGATGCAGGGCATGACGTATCAGTGGACAGGCTTGACGCTCGACGAGCTTGAGTCGAGCGGCAAGGCGATGCTGATCTTCGGCCTTGGCATTCTCGTGGTGTATCTCACGCTTTCCGCGCAGTACGAGAGCTTTGCGCTGCCGTTCATTATTCTGCTGGCGGTGCCGATGGCGGTGCTGGGCGCGCTGGGCCTGATTTCGCTGCGCGGATACGCGAACGACGTGTATTGCCAGATCGGACTGGTGATGCTCATCGGGCTGGCGGCGAAAAACTCGATTCTGATTGTCGAATTTGCCGAGCAGCTGCGGCGCAAGGGACGGTCCATTGCAGAAGCTGCGATTGAGGCCGGTGAACTGCGCTTGCGGCCCATTCTGATGACGTCCTTCGCGTTCATTCTTGGCGTTCTGCCGCTGGTGTTCGCCACCGGTGCGGGTTCGCTGGGGCGGCGCTCGGTGGGAACAACGATCGTGGGCGGTATGTTGTTCTCGACCTTGCTGAATCTGGTGTTTATTCCGGTGTTGTATGTGATCTTGAGTCGCTTGCTCCGGCGCGGGGATGCGCCGCATGCGGAGGAACTATAGCGGCTCCGGTGTCGCAGTTAACCAACCTGAACCCTGAATTACGGCTCGCTGAGCAGGTTCGCGACGATCGCTCATCTTGAGGCTCCCGATTGGTCAGCGGTGACACCGATCGTTCGTAGCCACACTTCCGCAAGTTGTGTCCATGCAGTCACCGGATATTTGGTTCTGCGAAGGCCGAAGGCGTGACCGCCCTCTGCGTACGAATGGAACTCTACTGGAACTCCAGCCTTCTTTAGGGCTGCGTAATAAGTTAGCGAGTCCCAGATGCTATCGACGTTGTCGTCTTCATTCTGAAGCAGAAATGTCGGCGGTGTTTGCGCAGTCATGTGAGCTGCAATATCGGGATTTAGTTCGAGAGAGCCTGCGCTCATAGAAAGATGGCCCGGGTAGATGGCTATCGCGAAATCCGGGCGGCAACTCTGTTGATCTGCGGCATCAATCTGGGGATAAATGCGTTGGCCGAAATGGACACTCGTCGCGGCAACGAGGTGTCCGCCCGCTGAAAATCCAAGGACTCCGATTTTGTGCGGATCGATGTGCAATTTTGCAGCATGATAGCGAACCAGACCGATCGTCCTTTGGGCGTCTTCCAGGGCTATCGGAGATTGCGGAGAGGCGCCCATATATGGGGCGGATCGCGGGGCCGGAACTCTGTATTTCAGGAGCACGCACGTAATGCCACGGGATACAAGCCAATCACAGGCCTCGGTGCCTTCGAGGTCAATGGCGAGGATTTCGTATCCGCCGCCGGGAAATACGATCACTGCAGCGCCCGTGCTTTTTCCTGTTGGCGAGTAGACCGTCATCGTCGGCTGCGAGACATTGCTAATATAGGTCCACGGCTTTCCCGCGACCAACTCCTTCGCCTCCGTTTTTACCGTCTCCGGCTTCGTGAAAGGCCGCGAATCGGGCGGTGTCCCAGGCCATATCGGTACTTGCACATGCCCCGCTGACGGCTGCCACACGGCCTGCTGCTCGCTCGCTCCACTGCTCCAAACCACCACACAAACCACAAAAACCCAACTTCTCATCAAAACATCAACCGCCTTTGAATTCGGAATCCGACACTACCTGGCAGGTCCAAGTGTATGGGCTGCTGAAGTCGAACTTTTCCACCTGCGACGTTTGGAATCGACTGAGTTAACACAAGCCCGACCGCTCGCCCAATTGACGAAAGCAATGGTCGTTCAGCTCAGCGCGGCTTGACCACTTGCGGCGTCCCCACTTGCGTCGCGGTTGCTGTGTACAAGTGGCAGTTGTCGGTGATTTCTTTGAAGTGGATGTAGGGATGGAGGAAGAGCGCGGCGCGCAAATCGCCTGAGCCTTCGGCGAAGTCGGTGAGCCATACGCCGTCCGCCTCAGGATGGTTGTGGATGTGCAGCCATAGGCCCTTGTGCACATTCGCAAACAGGCCCCAGCCGATTTTCCAGTCGGCGACGGATTTTACGTTGATGTCGACTGGTTCGCCGGTTTGCTCGTCGATGGAGATTTTGCCCTGCATCACCTGGGCCAGGCGCTGATTCATGTTTTTAGCGTCGAAATGCGGATTGGGCAGAATGTCGTAAAAAAGAACGCTGCGGCCGCCGCTGTGATCGCCAACGCCGCGATCATTGATGCGCTCGCGATGCCCGTTGGCGAGCATCATGGCCTCTAAAAAATCCGCGAGCTCCTGGTTCTGTTTGTCCTCTTCCTTTTTGGCCGTGGCTTGATTTGAGTATTTGAGGGTTTCTTTCATCACGCGGTCGTCTTCTTTTTTGCTTTCGTCCGGCGTGAGGGCCTGGCCGCTTTTTTGGAGAGTGCGCTCGATGGCGATGCCGTTGACGAAGAACTGGTCCTTCACTTCGGTGGTGTTCTTTTTGGTGTTGCCGCTGCTGTCGGTTTCGATGGCGGTGGTGGTGACGCGGCACTCGTAGCGTTCGCGCTCGGAGGCGAGTTTGCGCTCGTTGGCAAGCGCGCGTTGCAGGATTTCGTTGGCGTTGGGCAGAGGGGCGAGGGTTTGCGCGACGCCGGGGCGAGGAGCGCATAGGAGAAGGGCGGCGAGAAGGGTGTAGGCGTTATGGCGGGGGAAAAGGCTCATTGTTGCGGAGGTGTCAGAATCTTGTTCATTGAGGATTCTTACGCCCGCTAAAGCGGGCTGGCGATACTGGTCCCACGCTCTCCCCAGGCTTACGCCTGGGGCTACCGTCTATCGCCCGCTCCGCGGGCTCGACCGCTTGGACGTTCTTACGCGCCCACCGGCAGCGAAGGCATAGCGCCTTGGTCCTTCGCTTCTGTTACTACAGCGTCGAGGAGTGCGAGCACTTCCGGCACGGTCATGGTGTAGATCTCGCGCTGCGAGTCGTAGCCTTCTTCGATGAGCTGCTTGAGATAGCGGCCGGCAATCTGCGCGGCGAGTTGGTCGGTAATCACTTTGCCGGTGCGCTTCTTCTGCTCGACCCAGGCGGTACACGGCAGGGCGATCCACATGGGGCGGCCGTTCACGTCGAAGCGAATGTCGACGGCGTCTGCGTGGCGCGTGGCGATGGCCACGATGTTCGCCTTCCAGCGGCAGTGCAGGTCCTCGCCGCTCCAGCGGTCGGTGACGTGAAAATCCTCGTACATACCTTAAGCCTACCGTTCCGGGCGCGGCGCGGCAAGCTGGACGCCCTATACTGATCGTCAGTTAACGGAATCACTATGAATGCAGCGTTGCTCGGCTTTATGCAATGGGCATGGGGCGTTATGAGACCAAGTGTCGATCCGAACGAGATTTTGCAGTATTTTTCCTGGTCGGCGTACTTAGGCCTTGCCGCCGGATACACGCTATTTGTCTTCTTGAGTGGCATCATCGACAAGTTTATGGGCGTTGGCCAGCGCAACCAGAATGGACAGGGTCATGTTCCGGATGATTCATCGGACTCTGCCGGCAAGATCGTGGGACCGATTTCCCGCGTGATGCGCATTCACGGTTTGTACCTGCTGATTTTGCTCGGCGGCTTGCGGATGGTTGCTCTCGCGCTGCCCTACCTGCCGCACAGAATGACAAACACGCTCGGCGAAGGGAAAAATGTTCACACGTCGGTGGCCGATTACATCGGCTTGTTTGCCGTGGCGGCATTAGCGTTTATCGAACGCAGGCAGCTTTGTTCCAAGCAGAAAACACCCTGAACACGAAGCCTCGCATGCAATTTCGGTCATGATGGCGTTGTCCTGAAAGGGCTTAGAAGTGCTTCTGTCAAGGGTCTTGTTTCCGTGCTAGCATGATTTTCGCGAGTGCGCTACCTCGCGGAGTTGATGACCGCTCGAAAGTCCCAGGCTTCAATCTTCCACAGTTCGCCGTAATCCACCAAAGGAGGCGGACATGACTACGATTCCCGCATCCATTGCAACAGCCTGTTTCTCGGCCCTGTTGCTCGCCGCAGCCCTCCCCGCACAGACCACCGGCGCAGCAGCGCCGTCTGGAACCACGCAGGTAGGAACCGCGCCAGCCAGCCAGGTTTCGAATGTGCGCATCGTTCGTCTCAGCGAACACAAAGGCACCGTGCTGCTGGATCGCAACACTGGAAACGGTTTTGAGCCTGCCGTGGTGAACATGCCCCTCGTGGAAAAGAGCCGGCTGATGACCGGCGATGGGGTTGCAGAAGTGGAGTTCGAAGATAACAGCAGCCTCCGGCTCGCTCCCAATTCGATGGTGGAGTTTCCGCAACTTGAGCGTCTTCCCGCAGGCACAACGGCCTCGTCAGCGCGCCTGGTGAAAGGCATGGTCTATGTGAGCCTGTTGAAGACCCGAGGCAATGAGTTCGACCTCCTGTTCGGGCAGCAGAAGCTCGAATTGCCTCCCTGTAGCCACGTTCGGCTACAGGTGGACGGAGCCGAGGCCAGGCTCGCTGTGCTGGACGGCACGTTGCGCATCGACGAACCGTCGGGCGCGGTGGATGTTGCAAAGAACCGGACAATTACGTTCAGAATGCAGGGCCAGGGACTGGGACAGGGGCAAGATCAGAATAGGCCTCAACCGACGGTTGCCAGGAACGTCGAGTCCTATGAAGAACTCGACTCATGGGACAAGAAAGAGGCCGAATACCACACACTGGCCGCGCCCGTGAGTGCATTGAACAGCTCCCCCTATGCGTACGGCCTGGACGATATGGGTTACTACGGAAGCTTTATGAATGCCGGCAGCTGCGGCTCCATGTGGCGTCCTTACTTCGCAAGCGCGGCCTGGGACCCGTATTCGAACGGCGTCTGGGCTTGGTATCAGGGTGCAGGCTATTCCTGGGTGTCTCCGTATCCCTGGGGATGGACTCCTTATCACTACGGAAGCTGGGCCTATTGTCCCGGCGTTGGCTATGGATGGCAGCCCGGGGGCGCATGGAACGGGCTGAATAATGTGGCCGCAACCGGGCCAGCGAACGGGCCAATCCATGTTCCGGTTCGACCGGCCGGGCCGCCTGTTGGAGGCGCACGCACGCTGATGGTCGTGAACCTGAAGCCTCTGGTCCGTTCTGAAGCAGCTTCGGAAGACTCTTTCTTATTTCGCAAGGATTCAGCAGGTTTGGGCATTCCGCGGGAAGGCCTGGGGAACCTGAATAAGCTATCGCAACACACCCTGGACAGGGGTACGGCGACCAGGGACATTTACATGAGCGGACCGTTTTCTCCTACCGCCAATATGCACCAGGAGGGTGCGGGCGGCGTAGGAAGCTCGAACCGCCAGGAATCCTCGCGATCCTACGAGTCTTCGCGGCAATCTGAGTCTTCGCGACAGTCTCAACCCGAGCAGCGTTCTGCGGGCGGCATGTCTCCGCGTGGGAGTTCAGGGGGCGGTCCGAGTGGCGGTCCTCCTCCAAGCTCCGGCCCTGCGCCGTCGTCAGCGCCTGCGTCGGGTCGTGGCCATTAAAGATTGGACAGGCTGAAAAAAGACGCTTCTTGCAGTCGCTGGATCGTTTGATCGTTCAGTCGGATGGAAGCAAAAGGTGTGACAAGAAATGGCAGATCATTTCCATTCGATTTTCTTGTACTGAGGATCGTAGATGCGTTCTCCCCATTCACTTTTTGCATAACCGGCATCGGCGATCGAAATCGCGTCCAGCTTGGCGTAATCCGCAGGCGGCGGATTTAGTCCTGAAGCTTTCATCCGGTCGTAATCATGCAGCCCGATTCTCGTATAGAACGTGATGACCACCGATCCGACTTCCCAGGAATTGATCATGACGACCCCATCCTCGGTCGTAATCGCCGGCGGTCGGTCCTTGAATTCGAGTCCGTTACTCCCAAATCTTTTTCGCAGTTCTGACAGGGTTGTGGCTCCGAAATACAGGCCAGGAAGGTCGCACGCGGGGTTGTCGTTCTTACCATCCCAATCCGATTCGAGGTAGACAATTTGGCCGCTTGACCCGAACGTGACAGAGAGTTCATTCCCGGTGTGGAGGACCCATTTCCTTAACTCCATCCCTTTGTAAGTGCCCGAATCAGACACCGGCCCGAGCGATGCGAGCTTTGACAAGGGATCGCCAATGCGGAGAGACGACAGGGACTGCGCCAACGACAAGTCTGGTTTGACCAGCGTGGCTAGGAACGCCATGGCCACGATTATGGCGGTCCGGACTGCTCCTATTCGCTTCATATTGCTGGATCTCGCGCTCAGAATACACCAAATGGGATCGCAGGCTGGGATTTCGGCTGATCGGCGGCAAGCTGGCCAGCCCCGTTCGCGCCCGCGCGCACAAACCACGCTCTGATAAACTAATTGGGTTCGAGTGGCGTCAATCTTATCCGTTTCGACCCCGCCCGTAAGACCATCAGCGAAGGACAAAAAAGACCGTGGATACACGAACCCGTCATGCCCTGAAAAAAGACAAGTTTGCCCAGGCCGCTGCCTCGAGCGCCAGTTGGATCGGCGAGCACCAGTCCAGTGTGGTGCGCTGGGCGATCGCGGCAGGAGTGATTCTTGTCCTGGGCGTTGGCGCGTTGGTTTTTTGGATCTTGCGCTCGTCGGCTGCCGACTCTGCCCTGGGCGCGGCGCTCGATGTTTACACATCGCCGCTGGCGCCTCCGGGAGCTCCACCGGAACAGGGCGCGTACACGGCCTCAGCCGACCGTGCCAAAGAGGCCAATCGCGAGTTTGTGGCCGTGGCCAGCGAATACGGTTGGCTGCCCGAGGGCTCCAAAGCCCACTACTTTGCCGGCGTCACCTATGCGGAACTGGGCCAGAACGGCTCGGCCGAAGCCCAGTTGACGGCCGCCTCGCACTCCTGGGACCGCAATCTTTCGAACCTCGCCAAGCTGGCGCTTGCCGGCCTCTACCACCAGACCGCCCGCGATAACGATGCCATCGATCTCTATAACGAGATCGCCACCAAGCCTTCAGTCACAGTTCCCACCACTGTGGCGCAACTCGATCTTGCCGATCTCTATGCCTCGGAAGGCAAGCAGGACCAGGCGCACGCGCTTTGGGCCAAGGTCCGCGATGCGGATAAGGACGGCGCGGCAGGCCAGATCGCGGCGCAGAAGCTGGCTGCGAAGTAAGACCGCACCACGCGCGAAGGCCGGCAGCCATGCGCAATCGCACGCATAGGGCAGATTGAGTCTGAGCACTTGCTTCGCTGCCTGCGTCTGTTGTGTGATGAGCACCAGCCAGGCCATTTACGCAGGTTGGATGGAGATTCCCACGAGCGCGGTGAATGAGGAAGCGCGCGGGCGCGCGGAAGACGCAGCGATCGCGGCGCTGGTCGACCAATACGCCGGAGCCCTCTATCGCGTCGCCTATTCCGTGCTGCGCAATTCCACTGATGCTGAAGATGCAGTGCAGGAGACGTTCCTGCGTGTGCTGCGCCATAGGGACGGACTTGCCGAGGTGCGCGACCACCGCGTCTGGCTCATCCGCATCGTCTGGAACATCGTGCTCGATCGCAAGCGCCGGGCGAAAACGCGCCCGGAGACGGACGATGTTTCTGAGCTGGCGCGTGTGCTGCCCTCTACGGGATTTTCCCCCGAGGAATTGGCAGCCGCGGCTGAACACCATGCAAATGTGCTGACCTGCGTGGAGCAACTGCCCGCCAAGGAGCGCGAAGTGCTGCTGCTTTCGGCCTTCGAGGAGCTCACGAGCGTGGAGATTGCCGCGGTTCTCGACATCACGGAATCGAGCGTGCGCTCGCGGCTGTTCCGGGCGCGGAACCTGATGGCCGAGCTGCTGGATCACAACAGGAGTCTGCGATGAACACGAACCCGCACAATGCGATGAGCTCAGATTCCGGCCGTGATTGCGGAGAGGCCACACTGCGGCTGATCGCCGGTTTGCCCGCGCCTGCTGGACTGGAAGAGCGCGTGCATCGGGCGCTTCGCGCAGCTCCGCGCGAATCGCAGGGCGCGGGGCGTGTGCTGGCGTGGCCGGCGAGATTCCGTGCGAAGGCAGTGCTCGAGAGCAACTGGATGCGGGCAACTGCCGCGGCGGCTATTGTATTTGTGGTGGTGGGCGGAGGCTGGAGTGTTTACAGCCGCGTGCAGCCAGGACCAGCCGGCAAGGTCCTCGTGATGCCGCAGCCCATGCCGAGTTCGGGCGGGTTCTCAGGCGCGGGAGCGATTCGGACGCCGGCGACGATTCCCGGTCCGAAGGTCAGGGAGCAAGGGAACGCACCCGCGAAGAAGCCTGCAACGCCGAAGAAGGCGGCGACAGGTCAACATCCAGCAAGCGCGCCGACACCGCAGCCGGTGGTTTCGCAGTAGACGGCCTACGCGTCTTTTTTCACAATCGCCCGAATCAACATTCCTAGCAGAGCCAGCACCAATGCGCCCCAGAAGGCCGGCACCAGGCCGCTTACGTGAAAGCCACGCACGAAGGCGGACGCGACCAGGATCATGACGCCGTTGATGACCAGCAGAAACAGCCCCAGGGTGAGGATGCTTAGCGGGAACGTGACGATCTTGAGGAAGAGGCCGACCGTGGCGTTGAGCAGGCCGATGACCAGCGCGGCGATCAGCGCCGGAACAAAGCCTGTCACGACGAATCCAGGGACAAGATGGGAAACGATGATGAGCGCGAGGGCGCTCAAAATCCAATGGAGAAGGAGCCTCATGCTTTCAACCTCCGGCGAATCGGCTGCGGGGATTCGAATCGCGGCGCGAACTGTGGCGCGCAAAAGAATCGAGCCTGCCGCTCGCTATAAGCTATCCTGCGCCGCGACTCCCGCGCAAGGATTCTGCAATTGCATATCGGGATCGCACGCGGTGCGCTTCGTTTAAAGTGAAACCATGTTTGCGCGCCGCATCTCTGTCGAGCGGATTGACGCTGCGGGCGCGCGCCACGCCTGCCCCATCCGCCAGATCGATAACTTTGCCATGCGGAACTTTACCAACGATGCGGTCTTCGACGATACGTTTCCCGCGGGGGACGGCGTGCTTGAGATTGGTCATCGCGTCCCGCTCGAGCAGCTCAAAGGCGCGATGGAAGACTGGTTCCGGCGCAAAGGTTATTTGCAGGCGGACGAGCGGCTGGAAGTGACGGAAGGCAGGGACTGAGGGACTAAGGGACTGAGGGACTAAAGATCCAGGCGCGCGTGGGTGCCGCATTTCAGGAGTGGGACGACGCCACACCAATCTGCGGCGGCTGCGAAGAGCTTACCGGACAAAGTTGCGGCGCCGATTTCCAAAGGCGGAGTTCGGCTTCGCGGCGGGCCTTCAATCCCAGGTTCGCTTCTCCGCCAGCGAGATCCCAAAGCAGCAACTGCTCCGCAGCGGCATCGCAGCGGCCGCCGTTGAGGCAGTGCAGCAAGGTGGACTTTGCCAGCCGTCCGGCGCCAAGGTTGAAACAGAAATCAACCAGCGCGTCGAATTGGCCCTGAGTCAAAGCCACCTTGACCAGGCTGCCAACGGCGCGCTCAGCTGCGGAGACGTCGGCGGCCAGAAGGCTGGCGGCTTGCAGTTGGCTGACGCCGCGGGGAAAAGACTCCGGAGGCACGACGCGATGGCCGTAGCCGATGGTGGGAAAACCAGCCACATCGGTGTATTGCTGGCCGCGAAACCCCTCGAAGCGCTTGATCAGGTCCAATCCTTCTGCGCTGAGTTGCATGGAAATCTCCTCTTCGGCCGGAAACTCACGGCCGGAAACACAAAGGGCCTGCCGAGAACCCTCCCAGAAATGGGAAGAGCTTTCGGCAAGCCCTGAAAGCCACGCTAGCAGAAGCTCGGAATTAATCTGCAAAACCGGAGAGAAATTTTGGCGGAGGAAAAGCGGCGGATCTTGCGAGGATCGGCCGGCTTCGGTCAGTTCGATGCGTTAGTGAGCGCGGGGCGCTTTACGGGCGCCGGGGCTCCACGCAGCGTGGTCAGTTGCGGGGACGCACAACAGGCCTTGTTCAGCAGGGCAAGATCGTGCTGCATCTCCGCATCCTGCCTGAGCACGGACAAGACCTCGCGCAGAATGCTGGCCGCGCCGGCATGCGTGGGAGTCACGATCTTGTAGTGCATCCACTTGCCTTCGCGGCGCGCGGCTACGATGGCCGCCCGCCGTAGGTACGCAAGATGGCGCGAGATTTTGGGCTGGCTCTGGCCGAGAATCTCCACAAAGTAGCACACACACACTTCGCGGCCATCCATCAGGTTGAGCAGGCGCAGACGGGTGCGGTCGGCAAGCGCCGCAAACAGCAGGGCGAAATCGTAGGTCTTCGAGACGCGTTCCACGAATTCATCATATATGTATTGACAGATATGTCCAGTCGAGAATATATTCGCTTTAGCGTATGTGAGGAGACGCTAAAACGTGGAATCTACGGCGAACATCCAGGAACAGGTGAAGGAAAAGTACGGGAGCGCGGCACGGGCGGTGGCAAAGTCAGGCAGCGCGCAGGCCTGTTGCGACCCCGGCCTACGCTGCTGCGATCCGATTACCACCAACCTCTATAGCTCGGGCGAGAAGGGCCTGATCCCGGAGAAAGCCGTGCAGGCTTCGCTCGGCTGCGGCAATCCAACTGCTCTCATCGATCTGCGCCCCGGTGAGACGGTGTTGGATCTCGGCTCGGGAGGCGGCATCGACGTGCTGCTTTCGGCCCGGCGCGTGGGGCCGACGGGCAAAGCCTACGGGCTCGACATGACCGACGACATGCTGGCCCTGGCCCGCGAAAACCAGCGGCAGGCGGGGGTTACGAATGTCGAATTCCTCAAGGGCGAGATCGAGCACATTCCGCTGGCCGACAACTCTGTCGATGTCCTCATTTCGAACTGCGTGATCAATCTTTCGGCCGACAAGGACCGCGTGCTTCGCGAAGCCTTTCGCGTTCTGAAACCAGGCGGGCGGTTTGCCGTCTCAGACGTGGTGGTGCGGGGCGCCGTGCCGGACGAGGTGCGCAAGAGCATGCTGCTTTGGGTGGGGTGTATCGCCGGCGCTCTTGAAGAAACCGAATATCTTTCGAAGCTGACCGCGGCAGGTTTTGAGCAGGCTTCCATCGAGCCGACGCGCGAGTATAACGTCGAGGACGCCCGCCATTTCCTGACCGAGGCTGGAGTGGATGTGGACGGAATCGCGCCCCTGGTGAACGGGAAATTCTTCAGTGGTTTTATCCGCGCGCAGAAGCCAAAAGCCGCTTGCTGCCAGACTGGCTGCTGCACGCCTGCTCTGGCGGGAGCAAAGGAATAACCATCATGGCCGATCACTATAACGTTCTGTTCCTCTGCACCGGCAACTCGGCGCGTTCGATTATGGCCGAGGCCATCCTGAACCACAAAGGCAAGGGCAAGTTCACGGCCTACAGCGCAGGGAGCCATCCCACCGGACAGCCGCGGCCGGAGGCGCTCTCGCAAATTGCGTCTGCCGGCCTCTCCACGGCGGGCCTGCGCAGCAAATCATGGGACGAGTTTTCGGGATCGGCAGCGCCGAAGCTGGATTTCGTCTTTACCGTCTGCGACAACGCCGCGAAGGAGCAGTGCCCTTACTGGCCGGGGCAGCCCATGACCGCGCACTGGGGAATTGCCGACCCGGCGGCTGCGAAGGGAACTCCGGAGGAGATCGCCCGCGCGTTCCGCGATGCCTTCACGGTGCTTGACCGCCGGATCGGGTTGTTCCTTTCGCTGCCCCTCGCGACGCTTGAGGACATGGCCATCAAGCGGGAAATCGATCAGATAGGCCGCTCGTAGGAGGCAACGGTGAAAAAGAGTCGGCTGTCTTTTCTGGATCGCTATCTGACGGGATGGATCTTCGCCGCCATGGCGTTCGGCGTTGCTCTTGGCTGGCTTGCTCCGGGAGTCGTGCCGCTCCTAAACCGCTTCAGCATCGGCACAACCTCCGTGCCGATCGCAGTGGGGCTGATTCTGATGATGTACCCGCCATTCACGCGGGTACGATACGAAGAACTGCACCTGGTGTTCCGCAACAAGCGCGTGCTGGGCCTGTCGCTGGTGCAGAACTGGGTGATCGGCCCAATTCTGATGTTCGTGCTGGCCATCGTGTTCCTGCGCGGTTACCCGGAATACATGGCCGGCCTCATCATGATCGGGCTCGCTCGCTGCATCGCCATGGTGATCGTGTGGAACGAGCTGGCGAAGGGGGATACTCAATATGCGGCAGGGCTGGTAGCGTTCAACTCCCTGTTCCAGGTCTTCTTCTACTCGGTCTACGCCTGGGTTTTCATCACGGTGCTGCCTGGCTGGTTCGGCCTGCGCGGGGCCGTGGTTAGAGTCTCCGTGGGCGAGATCGCAAAGAGCGTTTTTATTTACCTGGGCATCCCGTTCATCGCCGGCTTCCTGACGCGGACCGTGCTGGTTCGGGCCAAAGGACGCGCATGGTACGACGGAAACTTCGTGCCACGGGTCTCACCAATAACGCTGGTCGCCCTGCTGTTCACCATCGTGGTGATGTTCTCTCTCAAGGGTAGTTACATCGTGCGTCTGCCTCTGGACGTTCTGAGGATCGCTATACCGCTCTTGATTTACTTCGTGGTGATGTTCCTGGTGTCGTTTTACATGGGCAGAAAACTTGGCGCCGATTACTCAAAGACAACCACGCTCGCGTTCACGGCGGCCTCAAACAACTTTGAGCTAGCGATCGCTGTGGCCGTCTCGGTGTTCGGCATTAACTCCGGCGCAGCATTCGCGGCAGTCATCGGCCCGCTGGTGGAAGTGCCTGTGATGATTGCGCTTGTCAACCTGGCTCTTTACTTCCAGCGGAAGTACTGGGAGAACCCGCAGCCCATGGATCTGCAAGGGGTCTGTGGGCCGGAAAGTCGTTGAGACCTCGACCATCCGGCGCCTCATGCTTTCGTGGGTCATCGCAGCCTCGCCCAAGCGAAGCCAAGACGGGGCTTCGGCGTTTTCTTGCTTAATGTGCCCCGAGCGCCGGTTTGCCCGCGACCTTCAGGAATTGGTTGAGGACTTCGGTCAGCGCGATGTCGAAGTTCTTATCGTGGGTCTTTTGCAGGTAGGCGAGCTCGATGGAACTGGTGACGGTCCAGAGGATGTAGTGAGTTTTGCCGTCGTAGACCACAAGGCGGAACCTGGGCCGGGGGTCGGCAGCTCCGATCTGCTTGTTGGCGTTGGTTTGGTTGGTGGGGCCGTAAGGAGCGAAAAGCCGCAGCTCGAGGACGAGATCCGCCTGGGCAGGATCGCCGACCAACGTGTAATTGCCAGTGGCTTTGAGCGCGGCATAGAACTCCGTGTAGGCGCGATCGGGGTCCCCCGTAAACGGCGACTGAAACAGACCGCTATCGGCGCCAGCGTTCGAGACAAAGATGGTTTTGGCCGCCGTGACCGCCGGTGGAATCGGGCCCGCCTGATCGTATGCGGGCATTTGCGCCAAAGCGGCAGTCGCAAAGGAGACCGCAATGGCCAGACTCAGGCAAGAACAGGTTTGCAACGTACGCATGGTTCACCTCTCCTCCCGTGAAATCAACCCCATAAATCGCCCCTCGAACTGGCATACCAGCAGCATGCCGGCGAAAGGGCGCCGCTCGAGCACAAGATATTTAGTTTCAATGTTATATCGCACAGATGCCATGCCCACAGAAAGGGTTGCCTGAGGGCGCGGGATTTTGCAGGAGTGGAGATCTTGCCCAAAATGGGAAAGAAGCGCTAATTCTGGTGCGGGCTGTAACCCGAACAAGCAAAATACCTTACCGGCTTGGGCTCCAGATGTCGGGCATTTTCAACAGAAATCGCGTTGTCTATCTTGACAACGGAGGGGGCTTCCCAGTGTCAGCTTAGTAAAATAGGCAGATGGTTAGAACAAGGAAAACACGCAACTTAAGACGACGGACTACGCTGTGGATTTACCTCACAGCGGGAGTCTCTGCCGTTGCGCTGGTGGCGCTGGTGGTGCTTTTCACTGCGCGCACGGTGCATGCCGATGCGAGTCTTTCTCGGCCAACCATCACAGCACCGGTTACCGGAGCCGCCGCGAGCGTGACACCAGCCACGCTGGCCGACGTGCAGCCGGCGATTCCGAAGAGCGGCCCCACACCAGCGGCCCGGCACTGGAACGACAAGATTCACGGCGTCGCGTCGTGGTATGGCGGAGTGTTCAATGGCCGGAAAACGGCCAGCGGCGAGACCTTCGACATGTACGCCATGACCGCCTGCCATCCCACGCTTCCCTTTGGCTCCCTGGTGCGGGTGGTGAACCGGTCAAACCACCGCTCCGTGGTGGTGCGCATTACCGACCGCGGCGATCTGGTGGAAGAGGGGCGCGTGATCGATCTCTCCTACGCTGCGGCGGACAAGCTCGGGATGACCTGGGCCGGGATTGCGAAGGTCGATCTTCAGGTGTTGTCGCTGGGAAGAAAGCAGTAATCAGAGGTCAAGTTTCAGGTATCAGGACGACGGCCAGCTCAGATGAGCTGGCCGTCGTGGTTTAAGCCACTGACAAAACAGGACCTAGTTCTCTTCAGGCCGCTTGTAGGGCTTTTGCAGATACTGGCGGGCTTCGTTGACTGCGCCCTGTGTGTTGTCGTTGGTCTGCACGGCCAAACGATACTCGTTTACGGCGCGGTCGCGCTGGCCGGTGATATCGAAGATCTTGCCAATGGCGATGTGGCTCCAGACTTCGGTCCACGGCGGCTCGTCGTCGCCGCGAAGAGCGTCGCGGAAGGAGTTGACCGCGGCCTGGTAGTTGCGCTGCGTCACCAGCACCTCGCCGATGCGATAGCTGGCCAGCGAACTAAGAGGGTTGGAGTCAAGCGCCTTCTTGTATTCGGCGAGAGCGTTGACCAGGTCGCCCTGCGCCACCAACTGCTGTCCCTTCAGGATGGCGATGCGCACTTGCAGGTCGGGGGTGGTCTTGAGCACCCAGTCGGCGGGATCGACGCTGATGCGGCGGGGCCGGCCGAAGGTGTCGACTACGTACTGGGTGTCGATGCCCACCACGTCGATCTTCTGGACTTCGGTTTTGCCGTCGGTTTCGACGCGGAGCTCGATCGGCATGCGGAAGAGATCGAGATCCTGGTTGATCTCGCCGATGGTGCGGAAGCCCTTGTTGTTGCCGAGCCTGTAAACGGCGTATTTGTTGGCGAAGCTGGGAGCCCCGGTGCCGTCGACCCACTGCGAAAAGAAGGGGAGCAACTGCTGCTGGCTCAGCTCCTCAGAGACCTTTTCGAAGTCCTCGGTCCGGATTGAGGCGTCGGTAAATTGGCTGAGCGCGCCTTTGAGGATGTTGAGAAACGCCTTGTCGCCCACTTCGCCGCGCAGCATGTGGAAGATCATGGCGCCCTTTTCGAGGGTCATGGACTGGAACTGCGGCGAGAAGGGATCGAGGCGGCTAGTGCTGGAAAGCGGGACGGTGTCGTAGGCCAGGGCGCCGGCGGCAACATCTTCAAGAGCGGCTTTGAGGGCACTTTTGCCGCTCTGGTCTTCGACATACATCAACTCCCCATAGCGCGACATGCCGTTGGTGATCCAGGCGTCGCCGAGCGTGCGAGGACTGATTTCGCATCCCCACCACTGGTGGGCGATGGTGTTGGCCAGCAGCCGGATGCCGGATTTGTCGCCCACGCGCGAGCCTTGAATGGCGGCCAGCTCGGGAGCGTAGGCGGCGGGGAGAGTGTCGTCGGGCAGCTCTACGACGTTGAGGTGAGTGGATTCCGGCTCGCCGAAGCTGTCGGTAAAAAAGTCGAATTCTTTGTTGGCGGTTTGAGCAAGCTGGTTGCCCGAGGCCTGATGGCTGATGGTGAGGTACACCTTCACGTTGCCGGGGCCGGCGATGAACGGATCGGCGAAACGGCCGGCGATGACGGTGCCGGGAAAGCCTGGCTTGGTCCATTTGAAGTCCCATTCGGAGCCGGGCTTGCCGTTTGAGAGAGTGACCAACTTGGAGGTTCCCGAGCCGCCGCTCGCAAAGACCCGCATGCCCTGGGGAACTTTGATGTGCATCTCGGCGGTGAAGCGGTCGGTCATGTAGCCGGTCGAGGGGAACCAGCGGGCCGGATAGAGCAGGTAGCTGATGGGTTCCTGGATGGCTGCGAGTTTCAGTCCCTCGATGGGTCCGTCTTCGTTGCCGGTGATGGTGCCGTCGTAAACGAAGGTCCAGTGCGAGGTTTGGCCGGCGACGAAGGGCGCCGAGGCGGTGACGCGAACGGAGCCGTCGGCGGTGCGCTCGCCCTCGAGCAGCTTGCCGCTCTCATCGGTGATCTTGGTGACCTTGAGCGCGGGATGAAAGCCGAAGTTGACCACGTCGAGATTGGCGGGAGCGGTAAAGCTGACCACGGTGGTGGCGGCGAGGTGGTGGGTCGTGGTATCGAGTTCGGCGTCAATCACATAGCCGGTGATGTTCAGCGCCGGGCGCTCGCGTTGCGCGGCCGCGGGAAGGACCGCGAAGGCGGCGCAGGCGAGCATGAGAACAAGTTTCAATGGGCCAACGATGCGCATTTTCGAGGGCTGAGAACGTTCCGAGTGTTTAACCATTCGAGTCATCATCACCTTGCCGTTCTTTATCGGCCGGATTCCGTCAGGGAACTCCCGGATTCGTTCAGGGTCTTGCGGCTGCTGTAGCCGCCGGGGTCGCCGCTTCGATCTCAGATAGTACGAGGTCCGCTACGGTTTCGATAGCGCCCTGGTCATTGCTCCGGCCGGTAGCCTGATGCACGTGCAAGGCTTCGCGGATGGCTCCCAACTCCTTCATCATGGACTCGCGAGCAGGGCCGTCGGGTAGCAACCGCCTGAGGTGTTGGACGATATTTGCCGCCGTGAAGTCATGCTGGATGAGCTCGGGAACCACGCGCTTGCCGGCGATGAGGTTGGCCATGGCCACATGCGGCACCTTTACCAGACGCCTGGCGATAGCATACGTCAGCCGCGAGACGCGATAGACCACGACGAAGGGATTGCCGATAAGCGCGGCTTCGACGGTGGCGGTTCCGCTGGCGACGACGGAGGCGCGTGCATGGAAGAGCGCGGCGCGGGCGTCATCAACCAGGCGGATGGAGAGCCCGCTGCCAAGTTTCTCGACCATGCGCAGGACGACTTTGCGCTGGGCTGCGTCGAGCGTCGGCGCTAACGGGATCAGAAACTCATAATTTCTTGGGGGGTCACCACCGGCGACCTCGGAGGACTGTTTTGTATCAGGGCGCGAGTTCACTCGCGCCGAAACCGCCGCACCATGAGCGAGGGGCTTTAGCCCCCGAAGTTCCGTCTGCTCAGGCCGCTGGAAAACCTCGACGGTGCCTTCGCTTTGAAAGGGCACGGCTTCAGCCGTGCCGTCAGCGCCGCTATAAAACTGGGGCTTTAGCCCCGGAGGGACGTCTTTCAGCCCCCTAGCCGCTGCCAGCATTTCGGGCAGGTTGGCTTCGATCTCTTTCAGGCGGCTGCCGGGTAAGATGCCGACCCAGGTTCGCGCGGGATCGAGGCCGTTATCGGCGGCAAACTGCTCGCGGGTAATGCCGGGGGGCGGCAGATCGGCGAGCGGATGGCCGACAAATTCCGCCCCGACGCCACGTTCGCGGTAGTACTTCTCTTCAAACGGAAAGATGACCAGCATGCGCTTGACGTAGCGCTGAACCTGCTTGATGCGGCGCGGCTTCCAGGCCCAGAGCTGCGGGCTGACGAAGTAGATGACGGGAATGCCGAGGCGATGGAGCACTTGGGCGAGACGGAAATGAATCTCCGGAAAGTCGATGAGGATGGCGACAGTGGGGCGGCGCTGCCGGATAGCGCGTTCAAGCTTGCGGAACTCGCGATAGATGCGCGGCAGATGGCGCACGATCTCCGTGAATCCCATGACCGCCATGTCTTCAGAGCGGACCACGATCTCGACTCCGGCGGCAGCCATCCTCGGCCCGCCCATTCCCCAGAGCTCCGCTCTTTGACCCTTTGGAGGAGAGCATTGCCGCAGCGAGCTGGCCAGCAGCGCCCCGTAGAGCTCGCCGCTGGCTTCGCCCGCCGAGATGAAGATGGAAGGGGTCATGGCTGATCAAAGGATAGCGGAGTTGGCGGAGTTAGCGGTGTTAGCGGAGTTAGCGCAGTTCAATTGACGGCGCAGTTTTGGTGCGTTGCTACCGGGTGGTAGGCTTGCCTGTGGAATTGCGACAGGGGGAAGACGTGCGGAATTTTTCTTGGTTTTGGATTGGTGTCGTGCTGGCGACGACGGGTTTAGGATTGGCGGCGCAGACTGCGCAGAAGCAAGCTCCAGCACATCAAACGACGATGCAGCCCGCGGCGAGGCCGTCTGGGCCGGTGGACAATCCTGTGGCCGATCCCAAAGCCATTGTGACCGTCGGCAACGCGCGGTTTACGGTGCTGACGCCGCAGTTGATTCGCATGGAGTGGTCTGCGGATGGGAAGTTTGAGGATCACGCATCGCTCGTGTTCATCAATCGGCGGCTGCCGGTGCCGAAGTTTGAGCACAAAGTAGAGATATTGGGGAGTTCCAGAACAGATGCAATCGATACTGGTTCGCTGCGGCTACTTTACACGTCTGTGGTTGGAGCCAGCGAAGTTCCCTTCTACCCCAAGAATCTTGAGATCACCCTGACGGCCGATGGCAAAAAGGTCGTCTGGCATCCGGGCGACACCGATCCTGAAAACCTCCAAGGCACGACGCGCACATTAGACGGCGCGCGCGGCGACAAAACCCGCGAGCCCATCGAGCCGGGTCTGGTTTCGCGCGCGGGTTGGGCGCTGGTCGACGATTCCACGCGGCCGCTCTTCGATTCCACCGATTTCCGATTTCTCGGCGGCGAAAAGAGCCCGTGGCCGTGGGCGATGGAACGGCCTGCGAACGAAGCTCCGGGAAAATATCAGGACTGGTACTTCTTCGGCCACGGGCACGACTACAAGCAGGCGCTGGGCGACTACGTAAAAGTTGCGGGGCGCATCCCGCTGCCGCCGCGCTTCGCTTTCGGCGTGTGGTGGTCGCGCTACTGGGCCTACAGCGACCAGGAGCTGGATGAGCTGGTGCGCGGCTTCCGCGAAAACGATACGCCGCTCGATGTGCTGGTGATCGACATGGACTGGCACATCAACCAGGAACAGTTGAAAGCCATGGGCGAGAAGGATCAGTCGGGTTATGGGCTGGGCTGGAGCGGCTATACGTGGAACAAAGATTTATTTCCCGATCCCGATGCGTTCCTCAAAAAGATCGACGAGGAGGGTCTGAAGACCACGATGAATTTGCATCCCGCGTCGGGCATTCAGCCGTGGGAGACTGCTTACCCGGCGATGGCGCGGGCCATGGGGATCGACCCGGCGACGAAGAAATACATCCCGTTCGACATTGCCGACAAGAAGTTCGCGACCAACTACATGAACCTGGTTCTGCACCCGCTGGAGAAACAGGGCATCGACTTCTGGTGGCTCGACTGGCAGCAGCAGCCGTTCATGACGAAGCTGGCTGGCGTAGGCAATACCTGGTGGCTGAACTACGTGCACTTCACCGATCAGCAGCGCGAGGGCAAGCGGCCGCTGCTGTTTCATCGCTGGGGCGGGCTGGGCAACCACCGCTACCAGATTGGATTTTCCGGCGACACGGTTTCGGTGTGGGAGTCGCTCGCCTTTCAACCGTGGTTTACGGCGACGGCGGCCAACGTGGGCTACGCTTACTGGAGCCACGACATCGGCGGGCACATGCCGGGCGCGGTCGATCCGGAGATCTACACGCGCTGGGTGCAGTTCGGCGCGTTCGCGCCGATCTTGCGCACGCATACCACCAAGAATCCCGATGCGGAGCGGCGCATTTGGGCGTATCCCGAGCCTTACTCGTCGGTGCTGCGGTCGGCGTTCCAGTTGCGCGAGGCGATGGAGCCGTATCTCTACACCGAAGCGCGGCGCACTTACGATACGGGCGTGGCGTTTTTGCGGCCGCTTTATTATGACTGGCCCGAGGACGATGCCGCCTACACCAGCAAGAACGAGTACGTGTTCGGCGACCAGTTGATTGCAGCGCCGGTGACGGCTGCGGCGGACAAGGTGACGGGACTCACGGCAGAGCAAGTATGGTTGCCGAAAGGCGACTGGATGGAATGGCCGACGGGCAAGCACTTTTCCGGACCGGTAAGCGCGGACCGCAGCTTTACGATTGCGCAGATTCCGGTTTACGTGAAGGTTGGCGCGATTGTGCCGATGCAGCCGCCGATGCTGCGCACCGGCGAAAAACCTGTCGATCCGCTGATTGTGAATGTGTGGCCGCTTGCGTCCGGATCGAGCTCGAACTATTCGGTGTACGAGGATTCCGGTGCGTCGGTCGAGTACCAGAGCGGCGTTTTCGCGCGCACGCCAATTAAAGCAGCGCAAACAGGCGACACCCTTCGCGTCGAGATTGGGCCGGTGCAGGGCAGCTATCCCGGCATGTTGAAGACGCGTGGTTACGAGCTGCGGCTGCCTGCGGACTGGCCGCCTGCCGCGGTGACGGTGAACGGCAAGGCACTGAAGCCGGTGAAGCCGGGTGAGCCGGGAGGTTGGCGTTACGAAGGCAACACGCTGACGACGATCGTTCCCGTGCCGGCGCAAAGCACAGCGGCTAAAGTTGTGGTTGAAGTGCGGCGCGCGAATGGATGGTCGGCGCAGCGCGAGAAGATCGACGGCTTCGCCGGAAAGATGACCTTACTGCGCGGCGCCTACGACGCCATGCAGGCGACCGGGCCAGTGGCCGGCCCGTCTTTGGCGCTGATCGACGCAATGCAAAGCGGTGACCGGCTCAGTTACTACCCGGAGAAGATTGACGGCGAGCTCGCGCATTTCAGCGATGCGCTGAAACAGGCGCAGGCCGACCTCGCCACCCTCGACAAGGAGTTCGAAAAGCGGCTGAGCGACAACTCGCGACGCATCGGCGGCGCTACGCAGGCCCCGGCCGACGTAGAGAGCGAGAAGCAGAAGCGCCGCGACGCGTTGCATCGCGCCGAGGCGCTGCTGGCGGAGGCTGCGAAGTAGCTACGCCTTCTCAGCGCGCTGGCGAACGGTGTCGTTGATCTTGGCCCAGCCGCCTTTCATTCCCTTCTTGTAGTCGTCGGGAATGTTTCCAAAACCTGCGTGGTAGAACTTGATGAGCGTTTCGCCGTCCTGCTCGCTGAGGCGGTATTGCACGTTGTTGGCGACGGGGTAGGACATCATGAGCGGCCCCGAGAATTCGAGCAGCGTGGGGCGCTTGATGGCCTGCACAGTGGCCCAGCAGTGGCCGTCATTTTCGCCCAAGTCGCGGAACCAGCGGCCGCCCGGCCAAGCCTCAAGCTTGAATGGCATCGGCGTGCCGTCGTCCTTTTCAAAACTGGAGCCGAGCTGCTCGATCAATGCGTTGAAGGTGACTTCGAGCGAGGCCTTGACGCGGATCTCTTGCTCGATTTTGAAGGTGAGAGATTCGAGGTCGGGTGCGGTGAGAGTGGTCATACATCCTCCTTGGGGAATTTGGGGTTGGTCGAGCCCGGCTGCTGCGATGCGAGCCCGGAGTTCACATGCGCTTCGGCGCGTTCCTTCACGCGGTTCAACTGGTGACGCCAGAAGCGCTCGAAGGTCTCGGTCCACTCGTGCATGGGCTTGAGCGCCTCGGCGTTGGTGCGGTAGAGGCGATGGCGGCCGTTTCGGCGCACGCGCACCAGGCCCACACGGCGCAGCACGCCGAGGTGCTTCGAGACCGACGGCTGATCGAGCCCGACGGCTATCACAATCTCGCTTACGTCGCGCTCGTCCGCGGCCAGAAAGGTGAGGATCTGGCGGCGGCGCGGCTCGGCGACGGCGTTGAATGGATCGGAGGTGGTTGCGGCTCTCGCTATGATCGAAACATTACATACCTATATGGGAATATGTCAAGTGGAAAATCTCGGATGCGGGTGGGTTGGGCGAATTCGCGGCGCGCGGGCGTGTAAGTTGGGCAACGGGATCGACGCCGGGGGGGGGCGTAGGGCGTTGTGCCAGTTTGACCTTCTTGGAATCTGTAGTTGGACAGTTTGGGCGGTGGGATGGCAAGGTTCTTACGCCCGCTAAAGCGGGCTTGGGCCAGAAACTGGCGCACTTATCCCCAGGCTTGCGCCATGGGGCTACCGTATTTCGCCCGCTGAAGCGGGCTAACGAGGAATGAGATCGTCTATAGTTTTCGGCAAGGACTTCCTCTGCTTGGAAAGGATTCTTCCGCATGACTCTCAATCCCAGTTTTCTTGATCGTCGGGCGTTTTTGAATGCGTGCACACGGGCGGGGATTGCTTCGCCGCTGCTGCCGGGGATTTTATTGACGCTGGCTGCGCAGGCGCAGGAGGCTGCTCCCGTTGCGACCTCGGTCGCGAGCGCTGAGGCCAAGCCGCCCGTGCTGCCGAAGATTACGGAGGAGATGCTGGACCGGGCGGCGGAGCTGGCGGGGGTAGGGCCGTTTACCGCGGAGCAGAAGAAGATGATGCTCGATGGCCTGAACGACCAGCGCGATGCGTATGCGCAGATTCGGGCGTTGAAGATCGCGAACGATGTGCCGCCAGCGTATGCGTTTCATCCCGGGATGGCGGCGACGGGCGAGAGTGCGCTCGCCCCAGCCTGCAGCCTGTTTTCAATGCTGGAGGACAGTTGCGGCTTGTGCGAAGAAGTTATTTCAATGCCGCGAGCGCCGGAACATATCGAAGACTTAAAGTTCGCGAGCATCCATCAAATTGGCAGACTACTCCGCGCGCGCAAGATCAGTTCAGTCGCACTCACTGAGATGTACATCGAGCGCCTCAAGCGCTACGACGCGAAGCTGCATTTCGTTATCACGCTCACGGAAGAACGCGCGATTGCGCAGGCGAAGAAGGCCGATGAGGAGATTGCTGCGGGAAAGTATCGCGGGCCGCTGCATGGGATTCCGTGGGGCGCGAAGGATTTGCTGGCGGTGAAGGGCTATCCAACGACTTGGGGCGCAGGAGGGTTCGAGCATCAGTCGTTCGGCGAAGACGCAACCGTCGTGCAACGGCTCGACGAGGCCGGCGCGGTGCTGATTGCCAAATTCTCGCTGGGCGCGCTGGCCATGGGCGATAAATGGTTTGGCGGGCGCACGCGCAATCCGTGGAATCCGGCGCAGGGTTCCAGTGGTTCTTCTGCCGGGTCGGCGAGCGCGGTGGCTGCGGGGTGCGTGGGGTTCGCCATCGGTTCTGAGACGCTGGGATCGATCTCTTCGCCTTCGACGCGGTGCGGCTGCTCCGGACTGCGGCCGAGCTTTGGCCTTGTGCCGCGCACTGGAGCGATGGCGCTGAGCTGGACGATGGATAAGCTCGGCCCGATCTGCCGCTCGGTGGAGGATTGTGCGCTGGTGCTCGACGTGATTCACGGGCCGGACGGCAAGGATCTCTCGGCGGCTACGGCGAGCTTCGATTGGAACCCTGGGCTGGACTGGAAGCAACTGCGGGTTGGGTATTTGAAGAGCGAGTTCGATCCGCTGGAGCCGCTGAAATTAAAAGAAGCCGCGCCGGGCGAATCCGCCGAAGACAAGAAGAAGCGCGAAGACACCAACGCCGAAATGCGGGCCGCCCGCGCGCGGCGCGAGTACGACCGGCGCTACGAATCAGCTGCTCTCGACAAGCTGCGCGCGATGGGAGTGAACCTAATTCCTGTCGAGCTGCCGAAGCTGCCGTGGGATGCGATGGTTCCGCTGCTGACGGCCGAAGCGGCCGCAGCCTTTGACGATCTGACGATGAGCGGACGCGACAAGCTGCTGACCGAGCAGGGTCCGGAGGATTGGCCGAACGATTTTCGCGTGGCGCGATTCTATCCGGCGGTCGAGTACATCCAGGCGAACCGGGCGCGGACGCTCGCGGTGCGCGGATTCGCCAAACTCTTCGAGCAAGTGGACGTGATTGTGACGCCTTCCACCGACGCGCAACTGATCGCGACAAATCTCACGGGGAATCCCGCGGTGATTGTGCCGAACGGATTGCGCGGAGACGATGCGCCCGCTCCTCCCAAAATCGACGACGGCGACCACGACGACATTGGCGGACCGGGCACGCCGGTTTCGCTCACCTTTCTAGGCGGCTTGTATCAGGACGCGAAGATGGCGGCGTTTGCGCGCGCGTATCAGCAGGCGACGGGGTTTGAGAAGCTGCATCCGAAGCTGGATTAGCGACTGGCCTCGCGGTCATCCCCGGTCCCAAAAAACGAGAGACCGGGGGCACGCCAAAATGGCTATAGCCGTGACGGAACGGCTCTAGTGCGGGGGCGGGGGCGGCACAGTTGGAGGCGCCACCGCTGGCGACGCCGCGGGCATTGCCGAAGACGGCCCCGCGGGTGTGGCCGCCTGGCCTTGCGGAACCTGCTGCGCGGGAGCGGGCGCTGCCGGAGCCGCAGACGGAGCCGGCGCCGCAGATGGAGCAGGCGCAGTATTCGGTTGCGTGCTGGCTCCGGGAGGCGGTGTGGCCGGCGCTGGGTGCGGCGGCATTCCGGGACGCGTCGGCGGAGCAGGCTGAGCGGGCAGCTCCATCATTTCCACCAGTTCGATATCGAAGATCAGGTCGGCCTTCGCAGGAATGCCGGGGTTCTTCGGATCCGAGTTTGGGCGTCCCGCTTCTCCGTAGGCCAACTGGTAAGGGATGAACAGCCGCCGCTTGCCGCTGACGCGCATCCCATCGAAGCCCATATCCCATCCGGGGATCATGCCGGGCCGGCCCTGCAAGAACAAGATCGGCTGGGCGGCTTCCATCTTCGGCTTACCGTCGGCGCCCATCACCTGTTGCAGCGAGCTGTCATAGACGGGTTGTGCCGGATGGTCGTCGGACGAATCGAACTTGCGACCGTCGGCCGCCAACCAGCCCGTGTACTTGACCCGGTAGACCTTATGCGGCTGTGCAAGTGGCCCGGTGCCGACCTTGATCTCTTCGTAGCGCAGTGCGAACTGGATTTTGACCGGCTGATGAGGCAATGGGGTCACGCCAGGAGGCAGCTTGATCCAGGGTGCCGGCGCGGGCGCGGTGGCCGATGGCTTTGTCGCGGAGGCGGGCGCGGCCGGAGAAGAGCTCTTTGCAGCCGGCGTTTTGGACGTCGTTGGCTTTGAGGGAGTTTGGGCACTCGCGGCGAGCGCTGCTGCCGCGAGGATAAGGGCAAGGGCAAATCGATTCATGACGAGACCGCTTCCTGGATGGATTCCAAGAGGGAGTGTATCAAGCCTAGGGACCAACGCGATGGGGGCGCATCGAAAATTTAGAGTCTGCTCTCATGCGTTGGCCAGCATGCCGGCCAGCAGGGCGGTGCGGGGCGCCAGGTGCTCGATGAGGACCGATTCGTGCCGCGCGTGCGCGCCTTCGCCCACAGCACCCATGCCGTCGAGCGTGGGGATGCCGAGCGCCGCGGTGAAATTGCCATCCGATCCGCCGCCGGTGGAGGCTTCATTCAGCTCGAAGCCGAGTTCGCGAGCGAGCAAGTGCGCTTTGCGGAAGAGTCGGACGGTTCCGCGGCTGCGCTCCATGGGCGGTCGATTGATTTGGCCGGTGACGACGAGGGTGCAGCGCGGATCGGCGGGCCCGAGCGCGGCAAATTTGCGCGCGATGCGGGGCCCGTCGGCGAGGCGCGGAATGCGCACGTCAATATCGGCATGGGCGGCGGCGGGAACCACGTTGCTCTTGGTACCGCCGGCGGCCACGCCCACGCTCACCGTGAGGCCGCGCTTAAGGTCGGTCCAGCCGCTGACGGTTTCGATGATGCGCGCCAGTTCGCGGAGGGCGTTGGCGCCTTTTTCAAAGTCGACGCCGGCATGAGCGGCAACGCCTTTGACCTGAATGTGCCAGTCGCCGATGCCTTTGCGCGCGGTTTTGTAGGCGAGGCCCTGCGCGGGCTCGAGGACGTAAACGGCGGAGCACTCGCGCGCAAGATCTTCGGTGATGGGCCGCGAGGCAGGGCTGCCGATTTCTTCGTCGCCGTTGAGTAACAGAATGATTTCGCGGCGCAGCAGGCGAGCTTCGATGAGCAATTCGAGGGCGGTCGCGGCCATGGCCACGCCGGCCTTCATGTCGAGAGTTCCTGGCCCCCAGAGACGACCATCGCGCACGCGGCAACGCATGGAGTGAATCGTGCCGAGCGGCCAAACCGTATCGAGATGGCCGAGGAGGAGGATGGGTTGGACGGATTCGCGGGTACGCGTGGACCGCAGGCCAAACCGGGCTTCGAGTGCGTTGCCATGATCGTTTTGCCGGTGGAGTTTAATGCGACCGCCGAGTTGCTTGAGGTGCGCGGCGGCGAGGGCGACGCAGGCGTCGACCGCGGATTTCGTGTCGGAGGGCGATTCTGCCTGAACCAATTTGCGGGTGAGATCGAGGAGGGAGCGCTCTTTGCGGCGCGCCCCGGCCAGCAGGGCGCGCATGGGAAAAGCGGTTTCAGCGGCGGTTGGCATGCGGGTTCCTTGGCTCCCCGATGGCAGAGTGCGGCCGACGGAAGGCTTCCTGATTCTACGCCACTTACGACGGTTTTTGGCCCGGATCAGGGAGGATGGCCGGAGTGGCCGCTCTGGTGCACACTGTGGCAAATTTACCACAGTACAGGATTCGCTCATGCCGTCTAATCTAAACACTGCACAGGTTTTCGTGCATTCGGAGTACGTTCTTGGCTCAACTGGCCCACCTGGAACAGACGATAGCGGCACCTCTTGAATTTTCGGGAGTAGGGCTGCATTCCGGAGCTCCGGTGACGATGCGGCTCTTGCCTGCCGCGGCGGGTTCGGGCATTGTTTTCCGCCGCACAGATCTGGACAACTTCGAGATTCCGGCCACCGGGCGCAACGTGGCCAAGGTAAGCTACGCCACGAGCTTGATGCGCCAGGGCGTGCTCATCTCCACCACCGAACATCTGCTCTCGGCCTTCATCGGCATGGGTGTCGACAACGTGATTGTGGAGCTCGACAACCTGGAGCTGCCCATTCTCGACGGCAGTGCTTTGCCGTATGTTGAAGCGTTTCAGCGCGTCGGTATTCGCCAGCAGCGGCGGCGGCGCGAAACGTTGCGCATTCTCCAGCCGGTTGAGGTGCGCGAGGGCGACAAGTTCATCGGCGTGTATCCGGGAAGCGGCTACCGGGTTTCGTACACCATCGATTTTCCCGCGCCCATCGGCCAGCAGAGGACCTGCATCGATCTGGCAGCAGATATGTACGGATCGACCATCGCTCCGGCGCGCACGTTTGGCTACAAGGCGGACGAACGCAAGCTGCGCGACATGGGGCTGATCCGCGGCGCGAGCGCGGAGAGCACGATTATTCTGGGCCCGAATGGTCCTGAAAACGGTCCGTTGCGCTTTCCCGATGAATACGTGCGGCACAAGGTGCTGGACCTGATCGGCGATCTGGCGCTGGCCGGACGCCGGCTCGAGGGACACGTGGTAGCGATGCGCGCCGGTCACGCCATGCACACCGCTCTTGTAGCGCGGCTCATCAAGGACCGCTCAGCATGGGAGCTGGCGCATGTGCCGGTAACGCCGGAGCCAGCGAGTGAACGTCAGCCTGAGGAAAGTTCCGGAGTGGCGGAAGCGGCGCTGGCGGGCGCATAGCGCTGGTCCTTTTCTCGAACGCCAAAATCTGAATTCCGCACTGGAGGAGCTTCCGTTGCCCACTCCCGTCAACCGCCGCACCGTCGATCTCTCCGCGTACCCTGATCTTGTCGTCGTCTATCTCGGCATGCGCGTCAACCGCATCACCGGCATCAAAACCCTCCTCGGATTCGGCCCAGGTATCTCCAACTCAGTCGCCGCTCAGCCAGACGGCCTGCTCTGCCACGAAAACCTCTTCTTTTCGTTCTTCCCCATGCATGTAGGCATGCGTCAATACTGGCGCGACATGGAGTCACTCCTCGCATGGACCCGCTCCGAGCCGCACCGCATTTGGTGGAAGAGATTCCTGCGCGACGCCGGGGGCACCGGCTTTTGGCATGAGACTTACACGATGCGCGGCGGCATGGAAGCCATCTACGACGACATCGCACCGAAGATCGGGTTCATGAGCTTCGCTCCCATCGTCCCTGCGCGCGGATCCATGTTCACTTCCTCCCAGCGCTCCGCCCGCGCCAGCGAACTCGAGCCAGTGATCACAGAATCCGAACTCTACGAGAAGTGACTGCGGTGCTCCGCGCAGCCACTCACTCGGGTGTCACTTCAATCGCCATTGCCGTGGCTTCGCCGCCGCCGATGCAGAGCGACGCGATACCGCGGTGCAGATGGTATTTCTCAAGCGCGGCGAGCAGCGTGACGAGAATGCGCGCGCCCGAGGCTCCGATGGGATGGCCGAGTGCGCATGCGCCGCCGTGCACATTGACTTTCTCGTGCGGCAGGCCGAGATCGCGCATGGCGGCCATGGCGACCACGGCGAAGGCTTCATTGATTTCGAATAAGTCGACTTCCGCAACAGACCAGCCGGTGCGTTCGGCGAGCAAGCGCATGGCGCCGATGGGCGCCGTAGGAAAGAGCGCGGGCTGATTGGCGTAGCTGGCATGCGCGACGATGGTGGCCAGTGGCTTGAGGCCGCGGCGGTCGGCTTCAGAGCGGCGCATGAGCACCAGCGCGGCCGCTCCGTCGGAGATGGCGCTGGAGTTGGCCGCCGTGACCGTGCCGCCTTCGCGAAATGCCGGCTTGAGGTGCGGAATTTTGTCGGGCGTGGCCTTGAGCGGTAGCTCGTCGTGCGCAATTTGCCGCTCGGTTTTGCCGGCTTTTACTGTGAGCGGGATAATCTCAGACGCAAAAGCGCCATCGGCGCTGGCTTTCTGCGCGCGGGCGAGCGAAGTGAGGGCGAATGCGTCCTGAGCTTCGCGCGTGAAGCCGTAGCTTTGCGCGCAATCTTCGGCGAAGGTGCCCATCAGGCGGCCTTTATCGTAGGCGTCTTCAAGGCCGTCGAGAAACATGTGATCGAGCACGCGGCCGTGGCCCATGCGATAGCCGGAGCGCGCGCGATCGAGAAGATAAGGCGCGTTGCTCATGCTCTCCATGCCGCCGGCGACGACGATGTTGGCGCTGCCGGCAAGCAACAGATCGTGCGCGAGCATGGCGGCCTTCATGCCGGAGCCGCAAATCTTGTTGACAGTGGTAGCTCCGGCGGAAAGCGGCAGACCCGCGCCCAGAGCGGCCTGCCGCGCGGGGGCCTGACCCTGGCCTGCGGGAAGCACGCAGCCGAAGAGGACTTCGTCGATTGCGTCGGCCGGGATGGAAGCGCGTTCGAGGGCGGCGCGGATAGCGGCAGCGCCAAGCTCGGGAGCGGCGAGACCGCTTAGGTCGCCCTGGAATGCGCCGATGGGGGTGCGCGCGGCGCCGACGATCACGATGGGGTCGGGGGTGGGCATCGGGGCTCCTTCATAGCCCGTGGTGAAAGTTGACCTTGAGAGGGCTCAACAGGTCTTGAAACGGCTCGACTGGCCTTGAAAGGGCACGACTTCAGTCGTGCCGCAAAGGGACCAAAACCAATCGGGCCTTCAGGCCCTGAGGGAAGTTCTCTGGGGGACTCGTCCTTTGTTCGCAATTTTTCATCAGCTCGCCGGAGGGCCTGTTCAAGAACGCAGCATATCATTTTGTAGGCCGGTATGTGATCCTTGGGATCGGAGAAAGTGAGGGAACGGACGTGAGTTCTCAAGCGGCGGGCGCGCCTGTGACGCAACTGAGTGAAGACGAGAAGCTGTTTGCCGATGCGGTGCGCGGGTTTGCCCGCGTTGAAGTTGCGCCGCTGGTGCGCCGCATGGATGAGGAACAGCAGATAGACACG